>Ga0302233_10000161_pt1 | contig 62674 bp, 48 predicted proteins | sample II_Palsa_N3_1_FD_193516 | JGI IMG/M metagenome (GOLD analysis project Ga0302233, IMG submission 193516) | Peat permafrost microbial communities from Stordalen Mire near Abisko, Sweden - II_Palsa_N3_1 | ecosystem: Environmental > Terrestrial > Soil > Palsa > Peat permafrost | place: Sweden... | reverse complement strand
ATGACGGCTGCGGTCTGTACCGTATCCAGTCGAAGCCGCGTTTCCAGATCAGCCTTCTCATCCAAGGCGTCTTCGATCACATAACCGCGCAGGATGGCAGATTCACCCTCGCGTCGGCCGGAACGACCCAGTCGTTGCCGGAGGCTTGCAACGGACGGCGGCGTGCCAATCTGCACTACACTTTTTACCGCGCCGATATCGATGCCCAGCTCCAACGTGCTTGTGCAGACGGCAGTCGCCGCGCGCTCACGCTGTTTCAGCGCAGCCTCGGTTTCGTAGCGGATTTCCTTCGACAGATTGCCGTGATGCGGCCAGAACTCGTTGGGGACTTGGGCTTGCTCACACAGCCCATTCAAAAGATGCGTGTAGCGCTCAACCTCCCGACGGCTGTTCGGGAAAACGAGATTGTTGGAGCAGCGCAAGGTTTTGAACATGTGCTGGGCGATCGCCAGCGGTGCATGCTCCGATTCCGGATTGTTCTTGCTGCCCGTCCCGTCCGCGGCCGCGAGCTCTTCAAACCCTTTGACCAGGATCAACAACTGGCCCCCAGTCGATGCCGCATCGACGATTGCCACAGGGCGGTCGGGTCGCAGGAACTGGGCCGCCAGGCCCATGTCGCCCAGCGTGGCGGACAGACCAATGCGCGGCACTGTGCGTCCCAGTGCGACTTCGATGCGGTGCATCAGCGTCTGCAGTTGCTTCCCGCGTTCAGTGCCGATGAACGCGTGAAGTTCATCGATGACGAAGAAGGTCATCTGCTTGAACAGGGCGGCGATGCTGGTGCCACGGTTGCACAAAGTGGCCTCCAAGGACTCCGGCGTGATCAATAGCACACCAGTTGGTTTTTGCACGAACTTCCGCTTGGAAGTCGAGGTGATATCCCCGTGCCATGGCCAGACGGGCACGTCCAAGTTCTCACAGAGGCGGTCCAAGCGTCCAAACTGGTCATTGATCAGCGCTTTCAGCGGGCTGATGTAGATGATCAAGCCCTCGTCTGGCTGCGCGAGAAGATGGGTCAAAGCGGGAAGGAAAGCGGCCTCAGTTTTCCCTGAGGCTGTGCTGGCGGCCACGATGACATCCTGGTTGCCTGGCAGGATCAGCGGAATGGCCTGTTCCTGCACCTCGCGCAGCGCACCCCAACCCTCGGCCCACAGATAGCGCTGTATCCGAGGGTCTAGTTGCAGGAAGGCCTGGGACGCTGCCATCAGAGCTTGAAGGAAGCCAGCTCGTCTTCCGGATCCACGGCTACATCACTCTTGCCGCCTTCATCAGCTTCCACCCGGACCTCGCCGATCAGGTTCTTCCAGTCGGTGCCAGGGTTTTGTTCCAGGATGGCCAATAGATTGATGAAGGACGTGATCGTGGTGCGCGGCGTGCGGAAGAAGCTGTCGCCGATGCGATGGGCGCAGTGCTCCATGAAGCTCGCGATCGCCGGGTCGGGAAGCAGATACCGAGCGGAGTCCCCGGCGGCGTATACATGGCGGATTTTCCCCAGAAGCAGGTAGAAGTCTTCCACCGTCAAGCTCGAAAGGCGCAGCACGGGGCCAGAGAAGTCGACAAGCTCATTGGTCGCGAAAGTGTTCTGGGCAAGCCGACTTTGGAGTGCCGAGTAGCTGTAAATCCCACGGCGCGTATCCATCAGGAACTCCGGCGTGCCGCCCAGCACGAACCCGAGGCCCACAGCCGTGCCCTGCAAAGAGTCGTTGAGCATGCGCAGGATCTGCTCGTAGTTGGAGTTGCGCGCTTGCGAGTTGGCAAGCTTGTAGAGATTTACCATTTCATCCAGACACACAAACAGCCCCGCGTATCCGGCCAAGCGCACGAACCTGGCCATGAGTTTCAGTTGATCGTAGATCGATGCGTCATCGACAATCGTGCGAACGCCCAGTGCCGCGCGCGCGTCGGTCCGGGTCGCAAACTCACCGCGCAACCAGCGGACGGCATCTGATTTCAGCTGGTCGTTTCCTTCCTCGACGCCGCGGCAATAGGCCGCGATGACATCGGCAAAGTCATAACCGTTAACGAGCTCGGTCAGCTGTTCCAGCTTCGACCGGATGACCTGCTCGGTGGACAGACTCTGCGCTTTGGCTTTGGCTTCGGACTTGGCCGTGGCGATGAACTTCTCGACCACGCCGGACAACGCGCCACCTTCTGGTTTGGTTCGCGTGGCCAAGTTGCGCATGAGTTCGGCATACAGCGACCGTGCCTGACCGCCAGACGCGTGCAGGCGTCGATCGGGATTGAGGTCGGCGTTGGCCACGACAAGCTTGCGCTCCATGGCAATGGCGCGGATCAGATTGAGGAAGAAGGTCTTGCCCGCACCATATTCGCCGATGACAAAGCGGAACGATGAACCACCGTCGGCTACGCGGTCGATGTCCGCGACTAGCGCTTCGATCTCCCGGCCTCGGGCGACCTGGATGAGGTGTTGGCCCGCGCGTGGCACGACGCCGGCACGCAGGGATTGGATCACGGCGTCGCGATCCTTCGGACGAATGGCAGCATTCATGCTTCGATCTTCTCAAGTAGTTTGGTGTGCACTGAAATCGGGTCCTCTCCTTCGAACAGTGGCTCGTCGAATGCTTCGAAAGCTGCCTCGTTGATCTGTTCCATCGCGCCGTCGAGCATGAGGTCCAAGTCTGTGGCAGCGTCCTCCAGCTCGGCACGCGTCCACTCGGGTCGCGACAGAAGCAAGCGCAGCAGGGCAGAATGAGCCTCGTCCAAACCCAGCGGCGCATTGGTTTCGTCTTCGAGCTCCGGCTCGAGAACCGGTGCCACAGGCGCGGGCGTACTATCAGCTTCCTCGACGAAGATTCTCGACAGCAGCTCTGAAACTCGCACCGTATCTTTTTGCAACGCCGCGATGCGCTCGATATCTAGGCGGAAGCCCTGCTTCTCAGGCTGGACAGTGGACACAGGCGCGCCGCCGGTACCAGCGGTGTGGATGTCGCTGAAGACGCGTTTGGGCTCTACGCCGAGAGCTTTGTAGACCTTCTCCAAGAACTTCACTTCGTCGGGCGAGACGACACCATCGGCCTGAGCCAGCGTCGCCATGAAAGCCGCGAGCGTCTCGCGCGCCACAGTGGGCAACGGCTCCAACTTTTTCTTCAGTGCCGACAAGGTCATTGGCGAGGTGGTCAACCATTGGAGATGCGCATGCAGCCTGCGGCGCTCGGCGAGAGTGAGGTGCGTCCAACCTTCAATTTCTGCCCGCAGATGTGCAACCTCCCGATCGTGAAATTCTCCATCGGCCTGGGCCACAGCCGAGGCCAACTGCAGCGTCAATGCCGCCATTTGATACTCGGCACGCGAACCTACCTCCGAGTCCATAAACGGCTGAGCGAACAACACGATTGTGTCCTGCTCGCCCGGGGCCTTGGCTCCGCCGAGGACATGCGGTTCCATCCCAATTTCGGCGCCTTCGAGTGCACGCGCCAACCCCCGCGCACGATCGCGATTGACCACTTGATCGGCACCTCCTAGCGCCGCGAGAAGTTGCTTCAGCGGTAACGACAGTCGGCCTTCACGCATCTGTGCGGTCAATGCTCGCAACTTTGCTAGGGTTGCAGCGGGCCAGAGGGTGGCGGGCAACAGCAAAAGCCCTTCCAACGCTCCGGCTGCCCCAGGATCCTTTCCGACGAGGCGACTATAAGAACCGAGTTCGTCCGTGCACTGGTTCGCAATTTCCATCAGCTTCTTGATGGGTGCGGTCAAGGCCGTGACGTCCGGAACATCCCCGAAAGTCATCGTGATATTGGCGCCACGCAGTCCTGCCGATGCGCCTTGGTATACGAATTTGAGCTTAGTGCGGTTTTTCGGAAGGACCAGTCCAGGGCCGAGGGCTTCGTAATAGCGTTGAGCGAACAGAGGCTCGAACTCGTTGGGGCAACGGGTAGCTGCAGTGCGCAAGTAGCATTCCGGACTCAAACGAAGCCAGGCCAGCGCGAGATGCGCGGGAAGCGGAACGCGATCGAAGGCGGCTTGGCCGAGAGCCAGTCGAAGGTACGATGGCAGCTCATAGGTTTTCGGGAAATCGGGGACGGGCTGCTTGTAGAGCTGAGTGGATTGTCCGGCCAGCTCGATCCAACTCAGGAGTTCGCTGGCGTAGCGATTGAACGATCCCGATTTTCCCCCATAGATCACAAGCAATCGGCGAAGCTCAACCTTGATGGCTGGCCAGTCATTTCGTGCTTTGGGGTCGCTGCGCGTGTCCACGATGACACGGCGTTCGAGTCCGTAGAAGTACAGGAACACGTATCCAATGTCGCAGTCGGGATGCGAGCGACCATCCGATAACCAGTTCAGGTAGGCGCGCCTTTCCTCTGGGGAAGCTTCGGCGTAGCTGGGCCAATAGCCCATATGACGTGACTGAAAGTTGCCCACGCGCGCCACGGTGTATTGGCCACTAATTAGGCATGGCTCGGGGTTGCCATTGAGATCTTTCAGCCTCCCGCCGACATAAATCATCCCGCCCGATAGGTTTACGCCGGCGACTTCGACTCTTTCGCCTGGCGGGACCCAGCGCCCATCCCCGAGGCCGCTGGGAGCTTTCGGAATGACGTGCACAGGCGTGGGATTTTGGGCTGGGGCTGATGACGAGTAGAACTTGTCAGACTTCGCGGATACGTCCGTGCGATCGGAGGCTGTCCTCGGAGGCGGTGACGCGGTTGGGCGGCTGGGCGGCGCTTGTGACGACGCCTGGAGCACCATTTTGGGTGGAAGGGCGCTCTTGGGTAACCCTGGGGCGTGTCGGGCGGGCTTCCGAGCTGGCCGCCGGGACTGGTTCGCTGCCATCCACTCAGCCAAAGTAGGTTCGTGCTGGCGGGCGTCGCGACTTGCGGAAGCTTTGGGACTACTCGCCATTTTGCCCAAGCGTTTGATGACTAAGTAGGTGACAAGGGCAATGCCGCCGATCACCCCAAGGCCAATCCAAACCTCCTTGGGCACCACGGCGACTAGCACCAGCACCCCGACGACCAGCCACAAGCCGCCCCCATTTGAACGTCTCGCCATTTGAACCTACCCCTTGGTGCTTCTAGGTTCCGCCCCTAGCCCCTATGCGGAAGCATACGCCTGGGCGCGGCCACTGTGGTTTGCAGCCGTGATTCTCAATGTCCGGTAATGGCCGATCACTGCCGGTCGACTCCGCTGGTCAGTGCTGCCGGGGAGCCTGGCAACTTGCACCGGCGATGGCGGGCAAGTTTAATGAAGGGAATGGGCAACACTTTGGCGGCAGTTGGCAGTTGGCTGGCCTCTTGCCCTGGTCGATGGATTTCATGCGCGACCAGCTCAGTGACGGGCGTAGCTTCCGGCTATTCAATGTGCTGGACGATTCCAGCCGCGAAAGACTTGGGATCGAGATCGACTGATCGTTGCTTTCCGCCTGCGTGATTTGTGCTCTGGACCAGATCGTCGAGTGGCGCGGCAAGCCCGTTGCGATTCGCTGTGACAATGGCCCCGAATACATCGGTGGCACACTGCTGGCTTGGGCGGCATAGCATGGCATCCGCATCAACCACATCCAGCCGGGCAAGTCGCAACAGACGCCTACGTCGAACGCAACAACCGAACCGTTCGCTATGCCTGGCTGGCACGAGCTCAAGTCACCACAACACTCACGAGTTTGCAGTCCCAAGGCTTTCGCCGGCCACTACGTTTTCCATGGCGTGAATCGCCCCATTTTTGAATGCGGGCCGACGGAAGGCCCCATTACTAAGCTTCCTCCTGCCTGCCGAGCAGGATTCTCTCGGCAAGCGACACATCGTTCGGGAACTTCCGAGGCGCTCCACGACGCTTACCATCCTCATGCCGCCTTGGAGGCTGGCCTTTGCGCATGTTCTTGCCAAACGTCTTTGGAAGAAGGAAATGGCAATCAGTCTTTGTCAGGTAGTCGATCGCATCGCGGACTCCCAGCAGCATGCCTTCATCGGTGTAGTGAACGAGACCTATCGCGTTGTAGCGATACTCGTCCTTGCGCAAGTAGCAGTTGAATCCGGACGCCAAATTCGGTGATCCAACACACTCGTATATCCAGTACGTCTTCAGTATCTCGGTCAGGTTATATGACTGGAAATGCTTGTCTCCGTCGACGATCACCATCAAATGCAGATGAATGCCCCTGTCATAGGCGTCCTCGCGTTTGAGGATGTAACCGAGAACACCTGGGATGATGCGCCTCTCACGAAGGTTGCGGATGAACTTCTCCACAGCCTGCTCAATCTTGCCTTCCTCCGCAGCCCTCTTCGCTGCACCTTCGACGTACAGATCCACTCGCATCACCAGCGGTCGAGCGTGCATGCGGAGGATGGACAAGAAATATTCGCAGCACGCCTCGAAGTTTTCCCGCTGCTGGCGCTCCAGCTGCGCGACCCGATCTAGGAACTTCCTTGAGGTGCACACGCGCCTGATGACGAAGACGATGTGCGCCAACATTCGCCGCGGATACTCTTCGGCGATGAGCACCTCAGAGTCCGTATTAGTGAAGAAGCGCAGTCTCGGTTCCCACTTTCGTGCCAGGCGCATCCCGACGCTAACGTAGGGACCCATCTCACTTTCCCGCCCCCACGCCTTCTGCGCCAAATCGACGCCCCGGATTGCGTGCCACAGTAACCTCGCTTCCCTGGACATGATGTACCGCGTCCGGCTTCCGGCACTCACTTCCCTCCACGGCGGAGCTTTGCTCTTGGCAATTCGCTTGATGGCACCTTGTAACGTGTCCAAGTAATCCACTGCCTGTTTGTTCTCGCCTAGCTCATAGCCATGCTGGCGCTCTCCATTCTCGTCATTCCATTCATATGGTGAGAGGACACCAGAAGAGACAAGACTGTGGAACCGCTGGCCTACTAATGGAGCGGCTTTGATCATGTGCGACTGCATAGCGATTCACTCGTCTCTCTCTTATTCATTTATGGGCTTCGTTACCCAACTAATAACGTAAAGACTACGTACCGGAATTCGCGATCAGTCGGATCCCAAGAAAACTCCACCCTTGCGAACGCGACGCCGCGGTAGAGCCACTGTTTTTTACTGTCGGTCTCATGTCGAGATAGCGCGAGCGCTCATAGCAGCTATCCACTCCTGCAGCGTTAATCGTTCTAAGCGACGACGTCGAAACGAACAGCCACCGCGCTTATAAACTACGACCTGAGCAGGCACGGCATGACGCTCAATCGTTCTGGCCTCGACGTTGCTAGTCGGGCAATAGATACCACCGAGTTCGATGCGCATCCGCATCGATTTAGCTGAGTTTGACTAGCGGGAGGCGGGCGACAGAGTAATAACTCTTTGTCGATCGGTCACTTGCGGCTCTTACATCCATGCTCAAAGTCATTCTCTCGCTCCGAGGTGGCGCTCCCACACCATGGCTAGACGAGGCCTGACCGTCAGCAGCAGACGAAAAGAAATGTTTTTTCAGACTCAGGCCGACCACTAGTGGGATCAATAATTTGCGGCAACTAAACACAAAAAAAGAAAATTCGTGGCCGTATGTCCGAGGACTGCACCAACAACGAGGTGGCACCTTGGAGCCTGACTTTGCATCCGCGCATCCCATTGTTTTATCTGGGATGGCTAGTCAATTACTCAAGCTTGGAAGGCGAACCCCAGCTTTCGAATCTGGCTGCCGCTGATTCAATGTGGAATGCTCCACAACAAGCGGATTTCAAAACGAACCGTGCTCGCGACAACGCGATGGACGTTCCCAATTGACTGCGCGCTAAGCAGTTCCAGGAGTCCCATGGGCAGCCGCGACAAGCGTTGCTCTTGGTGAGAACCGAACACGTGGAGGAGGTGAGTGGTTGTGAGTCCGTTTAATCCGCTTTACAACGTGCTTCGAATGTTGCCGCCCAGAGTCACGGGAGCAATCTTGGAGGTCCATAACAAGACTGGTGCGCCGCTCGAGATCGTCATCCTCGTCGCCATATCTGCCATGTCCACCGCGTTGCATGGGATCGCTATCCGCACGCCCAGTGACCGTTTGATGCCAGCTTCTTTGTATTGCATGGGGATCGGGCCGCCCGTATGCGGCAAGTCGGCTGCGATGTGGGAGTTCTACAAACCGATTCGGGAATTCGATGTGCGCCTCGCCGAGCGCCGCGTATCGCACTCCGTATTCACCGATCATGCGGCCTTTCGCGACGTCCTGCAGTTGGATGCCACCTGGAGCTCCTTGCTCGAAGCGCTAAAGGGCACGAGCAACGGTCTAACGATCGCGGATGACGACTGCATCGACCAATTAAAGAGCGATGTCATGAAGAGGCGCGGCAAGCTCAATCGCTTTTTTGATGGCCCGGTAAAAGAGTCGCTGATCCGGCGAGATCAGGAACCTCTGGTGGCCTACTATCCGTCGGTAGGGATGTGCTGTTTGACACAACCGGAGATCTACGCCGAACACCAGATCGCTACGCGTTACAACGACCGCAAGTCTGGGCTAGCGTCAAGATTCCTCTACGCCCACACCTTGGATGGCCGTGGGCCGGAGCTTCCCTTTCTGCCGACGCCCAATCTCAACGAGGTTCACACATTGGCTAGCTGGTTCCTGGAGCAGCGGCTTCAGCGCCTGCTAGCCGGCAATACCGATCGGATTGAGTTGCGCTTGTCTGCTGAAGCGGAGTCCCGTTGGGCGCAGCTGAAACAGAACATCGACATGCGCATGACCGGCGATTTCCAACTGGTTCAAGACTCCGCCGGTCGTGCCACGGAAAAAACGTGGCGAATAGCTGCCATTCTGCACTGCTTCAACTCGCTGTCTATCCCTGCCAGCCCTTTTGATGCACTTCCTCCCATATCCCCCATCCCGCCCGAAGCGATCGATGCTGCATGGCAGATCGTCCAATGGTCGATAGTGCAGTTTTACAAAGTTTTCCCGCCGTCGAAACCCAAGGCGCCTAAGCCTTCGCGAGTTAGGGAACGTCAGCTCGAAGAATTGCGACTCGCCAAGGGACACTTGTACAACCACCTGCGCAGCAGTGGCAGCGACACTATGGCGTGGAGCCTAGCTCAAGAGCTGTCCTGGCTTAGCGCGCACAAGTTCAAGACGGTCGTCGCGCACATGAAGAGCATGAAGCAGGTCGAGGTGCTTGAAGGTAAGGACCCAGTGCTCTGGTTTTCCTCACACTTCTTCGCCGAGATGGGCTACGAGAAGGCCATCACAGCGGAGATGGCGTCACTGTAGCCTTCCTGATCACCACTGCTGCACCAATGATGTTGAGACATATCGACGGTCACCGAACTTATGGTTTCGCCGAATTCTTCCAAAGAACTTCACCAACACCGCAGCATCGTGGATTCGGCTCCATCATGGTCGTGGTCAGCTGGCGCAGACGAAAGCGTCCATCGGCAAGCCAGTTCGCGGCTCGATCGCTTCCGTCTGATGGCTATATAGCTGGTCAATTCCGCGCGATCTCAGCGCGTTCGTGAGAGACGGCGGTAGATCGTCGGGCATCGGAGCGAACGCACCTTTCCAATCTGGCACCACAAAGGCGCCAGTGATCCTCGCCGCATATGGGTTCGAGAGGCGCGGGGCCAGCGTGCGGCCGTCGCTCGGGTCGCGCAGGACCAGTGCATCGGAGACGTAGCGATCAGGAAGAGCGTTCATGCGGTGGCCTGGGCTGATAAGGGGAGCAGTGAATCGCGGAGCCATCTCATGCCGTGAGATGACTTCGGGTGACGCTGCGGCTGAAGTCGCCTTCGAAGCCGTATGTGATCACCGCGCTAAGCCATTGATCTGTCTGAAGTGGTTTGGCGGGGTTTTCTTTCATCTTCCATTTTCACCTAAATAGGTGAAACTATGCGAGCCATGACCATCCAGATCACTCAGCGCCAATTGAACGTCCTTGCTTTCATCCGCGCCCGGATTGAGCGGGATGGGCAGGCGCCCACGCTTGAAGAAATCGGCGACGCACTGAGCATCGGCAACGTCAGTGCGGTGCTCAAACACGTCCGGTCGCTCGCAGCGAAAGGTCGGCTGACGATCGAACCCAGCCATGCCCGCGGTATCCGACTGGTGCGCGAGTCCGATCCCTTGGATGCCGATACGCTGGAACTGCCGCTGATCGGTCGCATCGCGGCCGGCGAACCCTTGTTTTCGGAGTCACGGGTCGATCGCAGCCTGCTTGTGTCCCGTTCGCTGTTCCGGTTGCGACCGGACTACCTAGTGAAGGTGGCGGGTAATTCGATGCGCGACGAAGGCATCCATGATGGCGATCTGGTGGCGGTGCACGCCACGCCGGTGGCTCGTCATGGTCAGGTGGTGGCGGCACGGGTGGGTGGCGACCGTTTCACGATCAAGCGGCTGCACTGGAAGGGCGATGTGATCCGGCTGATGCCGAACAGTCCGGGCTTCAAACCCATTGACGTGGATCCCACCGAAGACTTCGCGATTGAAGGTCTGTTTGCGGGCCTACTGCGGGGCAGCTGATGAGCGCCGTGGTTCCACTCTCCGCATTGCTCGATGCCCGTCAGGTCTGGCGTGGTCGTGCCCCCGAGGTGCCGGTCGGTGACCAACCCACCGGGTGGCGTGCACTCGATGCCGTTCTGCCCGCAGGCGGTTGGCCCGAGGCCTCGTTGTCCGAGATCCTGTTGCCTGTTGATGGCGTGGGCGAACTTCGCCTCGTGCTGCCCACGCTTGCCCGGTTAACCCAAGGTCAGCGTCACGTGGTGATCGTGTCGCCGCCGTATGCGCCATGTGTCGCTGGATGGCGTCAGCAAGGCGTCGACATGCGCCGGGTGGAATTCGTCGGTGCTGGCGAGAAGGATGTACTCTGGGCCACTGAGCAGTGCCTGCGATCGGGAAGCTGCGCCGCTGTGTTGGCGTGGCCGCATCACGCTGACGATCGTGCCCTACGACGCCTGCAGGTGGCCGCGGTCACCGGGCAATCCCTCGCCTTCGTGTTCCGCGATCGCTCTCATCTTTCCAATGCATCGCCTGCGGCGCTGCGTCTGGAATTGGAAGCACCGCCGCGCCCGCAGATCTGGGTGCGTAAATGCCGAGGTGGGGCCGTGCCCGCCCAGGCCATTCCGTTGCCGCGCTCTGTCCATTAATGGCGGCCAGACATGCTTTGGACCTGCATCTACCTGCCAAGTCTGGCGCTGGACGGAATTCTCCGACGCCGTCATACGGAAGGGCCGCTGGTGCTCGTCGACGGGCCGATCAACACACGCACGATCGTTTCAGCCAATGAAACCGCCCGAGCGGCAGGCCTGCACGTCGGTCAACGCCTGAGCGCGGCACAGGCGCTTCTGTCGCAGTTCGAAGCAATACCGTACGACCGCGAGTCGGTGGAGCGGTGGCTCCGGTTCCTGGCTGCTGTGGCTTATCGCTATAGCTCCGAGGTCAGCTTGCTGCCGCATGCGATCGTGCTGGAAGTCAGCAAGAGCATGGGTCTGTTCGGGCCGTGGCCACGGCTTGAATCCATGTTGCGCGCGGACTTCACCGACTTGGGCTTCCGTCATCGCATAGCCGCGGCGCCGACGGCTCACGCTGCGCATGTGCTGACCACGGTCTCCGATGGGCAAGCGGTGCTCTCCATCGATACGCTGCGTAACGCCCTGCAACGTGTGCCTATCGCGAAGAGTCGATTGCCCGCGAACGCCCTCGCAGCGTTGCCGAACATGGGCATTCGCGATCTGGGTCAGGTGCTAGCGCTGCCGCGTGATGGGCTGCGGCGACGCTTCGGTGCGGAACTATTGGCGTCGTTGGATCGCCTGACGGGCGATCTGCCGTCTGGCTTGGAGTTGTATCGCCCCCCGGACACGTTCGACCTGCGCATCGAGTTGCTTCACGAGGTGGAGAACCAATCCGCGCTGATCTTTCCGGTGCGGCGTATGGTCGATGACCTGGCTGCTTATCTCGCGGGTCGCGACGGCGGAGTGCAGCGTTTTTTACTACGTCTGGAGCATCGCGAAGATCGCTTCACGGATGTGCCGGTGGGCTTGCTGGCCTCGGAACGTGATGGCGCTCTGTTGTTCGAGTTCGCACGTGGCCGACTGGAACACGTGACTCTGTCTGAGCCGGTGCTGGCGTTGCGTCTGATCGCCCGCGATCTGCCGGCGTTCGTGCCCGCGGGACGTGACCTTTTCGATGAGCGACCGGCGAACGCGTTGCCGATCGAACAGGTGCGCGAACGTTTGCGCGCACGGTTGGGAGATGGCGCAGTCTATCGGCTGGGCAGCACGCAAGACCCCCGGCCGGAACGAGCACAGCGCGAGGCCACGCACGATGAAGTCCCGATCGAGCCGCACCCTCGCCCCACGTGGCTACTTCCCCGTCCCATCCCCTTGCGCGGTGGGAACCCGATCATTCTCGCCGGTCCGGAGCGCCTCGAAACGGGTTGGTGGGATGGCGGTGAAGTCTGTCGTGATTACTACGTCATCGAGACCTCGCTGGGGCAGGAAGCCTGGGCGTTCTGTGCACCCGATGAGCAGACGGGCTGGATGATCCACGGGTGGTTCGCATGACGGCCTACGCGGAACTCCATTGCCTCTCGAACTTCTCCTTCGGTCGTGGTGCATCCAGTGCACGCGAACTGTTCGAGCGTGCGAGGACATGCGGTTACGCTGCACTGGCGATCACTGATGAGTGCTCACTCGCCGGCATCGTCCGCGCGCTAGAAGCTTCGCGCGAAACGGGCGTGCCGTTGATCGTCGGTTCGGAGATCCAGCTGGACGATGGCCCCAAGATCGTCGTGTTGTGCGAAACGAAGGAGGGTTACACCTCGCTCTGCGGCCTCATCACACGGGGTCGGCGTGCATCGGAGAAAGGCACCTACCGCTTGTCGTGTGCCGACATGGTCACCGGCTTGCCAGGCACGCTGGTCCTGTGGGCGCCAGACCTGATCGTCGACATGGCACACGGGCGTTGGGTGCAACAGACGTTCGGCGATCGCGCATGGCTGACCGTTGAGCTGCATCGTGGACCGAACGACGCACGGCGAGTGCGTGAACTGGAAGCTATAGGCCGGAAGGTCGGCTTGCCTCTAGTGGCCGCTGGCGACGTGCACATGCACATCCGCCGGCGGCTGGCCCTGCAGCACACGCTCACGGCGATCCGGCATCACGTGCCTGTCGCTGAAGCAGGTGGGTTGATCGCGCGCAATGGCGAGCGGCACCTACGCCGCCGCCATGTGCTCGCCAAGCTCTACCCCGAGACGTTGCTCGACGAGAGCGTGCGGATCGCCGCGCGATGCACCTTCACGCTCGATGAGCTGCGCTACCGCTATCCGGCTGAGCTCGTGCCCGAAGGCCACACCGCCACCAGCTGGTTGCGTCAGCTGGCGGAGGAGGGCGCACGCTGGCGCTGGCCCGAGGGCATACCGGAGAAGGTGCACAAGCAAATCGAGCATGAACTTGGATTGATCGAAGCGCTGCGTTACGAGTCCTATTTCCTCACCGTGCACGACATCGTGCGCTTCGCGCGCAGCCAGGGAATCCTGTGTCAGGGCCGGGGATCGGCGGCGAACTCCTCGGTATGCTTCGCGCTCGGCGTGACCGAGGTGGACCCGATGAAGATGAGCCTGCTGGTCGAGCGATTCATCTCGAAGGAGCGTAATGAGCCGCCGGACGTCGACATCGACTTCGAGCACGAGCGCCGCGAAGAGGTTATTCAGTACATCTATCGGAAGTATGGGCGGGAGCGTGCCGCTCTGGCGGCCACGGTCATCTGTTACCGCGGTAAGAGCGCCGTGAGGGATGTGGCTAAGGCCATGGGACTGCCGCTGGATCAGGTCGACCAACTGAGCCAAGTGTTTGCGTGGTGGGACGGCGATGAATCACTCGCCGAGCGGTTGCGCGAACGAGGATTTGATCCCGAGAGCGCGGTCATCCGCCGCATCGTGAAGCTGACGGCGGAGATTCTTAACATGCCACGGCACCTGTCGCAGCATGTCGGCGGGTTCGTGATCTCCGATGCGCCACTGAGTGAGCTGGTGCCGGTGGAAAACGCTGCGATGCCCGATCGCACCATCATCGAATGGGACAAAGATGATCTGGACACGATGAATCTGTTGAAGGTCGATTGTCTGGCGCTGGGCATGCTCACGTGTGTGCAGAAATGCTTGAACATGCTGCGCGACCAGCGCGGAATGGATTACTCGATGGCCACGTTGCCCTCGGAGGATCCCGCCACCTACGCCATGATCCAGCGTGCAGACACGGTGGGCGTGTTCCAGATCGAGTCACGCGCACAGATGGCCATGTTGCCGCGGCACCGACCAGAGAACTTCTTCGACCTGGTAGTGCAGGTCGCGATCGTCCGACCCGGTCCCATTCAGGGTGACATGGTGCATCCGTACCTGCGGCGGCGTAGGGGTGAGGAGCCCGTCGACTACCCGTCGGAAGAGTTGAAGGAGGTGTTCGAGCGCACGCTGGGCGTGCCGTTGTTCCAGGAACAGGTCATGAAGCTGGCCATGATCGCGGCCGGTTATACGGCAGGCGAAGCGGACGGGCTACGGCGTGACATGGCTGCGTGGAAGCGACGGGGCGGCTTGGAGAAGCACCGCGAACGCATCCTGACCGGCATGACCGACCGCGGCTACACCACCGCCTTTGCCGAGAAGCTGTTCGAGCAGATCAAGGGCTTCGGTAGTTACGGCTTTCCCGAAAGCCACGCGGCCAGTTTCGCTGGCATCGTCTATGCGTCGTGCTGGTTGAAGTGCCACGAGCCGGCGGCATTCGCGTGTGCGTTGTTGAACAGCCAGCCAATGGGTTTCTATGCACCAAGCCAGATCGTGCAGGATGCCCGACGCCACGACATCGATGTCTTCCCGATCGACGTGCAGTGCAGCGATTGGGACAACACGCTCGTCACTCGTGAAGAAGAACCTCCTGCGATCCAGCTTGGATTGCGTCAGGTGCGCGGGTTCAGTGAAGAAGCCGTACGGCGGATTATGGCGGCCCGAGAGCAACGTCCGTTCGCAGACATCGCGGATCTCTGCGCGCGGGCGGCCGTGGACAAACGTCATCGGGACTTGCTGGCGCAGGCCAGCGCCTTGCGAGGCTTGTCGCTGCATCGGCATCACGCGCACTGGGAGATCGCTGGTGTTGAAAAGCAGCTGCCGCTTTTTGGCAATGTCAGCCCGGCAGAGATTGAGGTGACGTTGTCGAAGCCGACGCAGGCGGAGGATACGTTGGCAGACTACGCGCGAACCGGTCTGACGCTGGGGGTACACCCTATGGCACAAATCAGGGATCAGCTGCGCGCTACCCGATGCACGGATTCACGAACGCTTCGGCAACGACCCCACAACAGCTATGTGCGTGTCGCGGGTATGGTCACGATGCGTCAGCGACCGCAGACGGCCAGTGGCGTGACGTTCCTGACGATGGAAGATGAGTACGGCATGGTCAACGTCATCGTCTGGCGCGACGTCGCCGAAACGCATCGGCGGGTGCTGCTGGAATCAGAACTTCTGGGAATCGATGGACGTTGGGAAGCGCTCGATGGCGTGTGCCATCTGATTGCCAGTCGGTTGCTCGACATGAGCGAGCTGCTCGGAGGTCTCGATGTGCGGTCGCGGGACTTCCACTGAGCGCCTCGGGCGAAACACGCGGCCCCAAGGGAAGGTCTGGATGTCTCGGAAAAGTGCGAGAAGCACACACCAGCGATGACGACATCCAGGCTATCCAGGGTCGACATCGTGAACAGAAGCGAGGACGACGTCGACGAGTCCCTGATGCGTTCGGTCCTGGTGGACCTGCGCGCTCCGCTTGTGGGTCAGTGAGCGGGACAAGCGGTTCTGCGGTCCGGCCAGCGTACCCAATGACTGTGACTTCAAAGCCTTGTGCACCAGTGCATCTCCATCAAAGACCGTACTTGCGCTTCCGATTCTTAAAGGCAGGTTCGGTGCCCTCAAGAATTTCAACGACTGTCCTCTTGATCACTGGCGACTCGATGCCGCCAGAGACGTAATTGAACGTATTGGTCGCCTTGTCACAGGTCGCGCAAATGATTTGCTCGGCGTCGCAGACCACCGCCAAGTTCGGGTTGTGCGTCACCATAATGACTTGGCGCCGTTGCTTGGCCGCCTTGATGCACTTAACAAGCACCTTGAAGATGGTCTGGTTGTCTAGGTTCTCCTCGGGCTGGTCGATGATGATCGGGATGTCGTCCTTGTCCACGAGTAGGTAGAAGACGAGCAAAAGCAGGCCACGCTCGCCGGGCGAGAGCTGGCTGATCTCTTGCTGGTCGAACGTCAGCGAATACCTCGGCGCCAAATAGCTCATGCCGTAGAGGTACTCGAGGATGTCTTGGGCCTCGCCGCCCTTGCGGAGCTGATCGACAATCCGGGTCTCGCGGCCAGCGCCGGACTCGCGCCGGTCGAAGTGCAGCATGTCGTCGATGGTCTCGAGGAATTTCAGCGTCGAATCCACGTCTCCGAAGTTGACCTCCATGAGCAGCCCGCGCATGAGCTGATTGCTCTCGTCCACGCCTGAGAAGCTGCCCCGCGACTGCCGATTGATGCGAGGGAAGAACTGCTCCTGGAAGTTCGACTCTTCGATGCGCACGTCGAAGTCCAGAGGCAGGTGCATCTCCATCTGGGCGGCGGACTTGACGAACTGCTGCACCGGCTCATACAGGCGGCGGTATTCCTCGACGGTCTTGCCGATTTGCTCGTGGACGGCCCTGGCCGACTCCACCCGGTTTGCGCGCAGCGCCGCTAGCTTGTCGGGCAGGACGGCCAAGGATTCGATCTCGGCCTTGAACCATTCAATCGACTGGGGCTTGTGCTTGTTGCCGACAAGCTCCTCCTTGGCCCGCTCCCATTTGGCGATCTGGTCCCTGAAGATGATGAACAAGCGCTGCTTCTCGCCGAGCTTGCTCTTGATTTCAGCCATTGCCACCTCGGCCACCTCGCGCCGTTTGGAGAGGCCCGTGGGCTCTTGATTGGCGAGCGCCGCATCCACTCCGGCAATCGACTCTTTGGCGGCCTTGGCCAGCGCGTCGATCTTCGTGGTGTCTATCTTCAACTCGACCAGCTCGGAGGCTTTCAACTCCGCGCCAGCCTCGGCCAGCATGCGCGCCAGCTCAGCCACGAATTGATCGTGGGCCTTCTTGTGGTTGGCGATGGCCTGGGCGATACGGCTCAAGACGGCCTGGCACTTCGCGTCGGCTGCCTTCTTGTCGCGAAGCAGCTTCTCCTCTTCGCGAAGGTTTTTGAGTTCGTCCTCGAGCGCCTGAATTTTCTCGGTGGCCGCTGTCGATTCTTCCTGCGCGGCTTCCGACGCCGTGGGATCTTCCACCTGAGCGGGCTTCGAGGCCACGAGGGAGTTGAACTCTGCGATCTTGGCGTCGAGCTGCTCTTGCAGCGACTGCTTGAACTCCGGCGTGAGCCGGCGCTCGGTCTGCAAAATCTCGGCGTTGGCCTTCGAGATTTCCTTGATGACTTGCTCGCGCGCGCTGTCGATCTCGGCGACTTTAAAGTCGAGCAGCTCGTCCATCGAGGTGTAGCCTAGGCGGCCTTCTTCCGGGACGTGCGTGTAGATGATCTTGCGCAGCTCGGTGTCGAAGGTCGCCGAGCCGCCGTCGCCGAGTTCGTTGCACAGCGTCTCGAGGTAGCTCTGCGGCAGATACTTCACCCGCTCCACGCTTGTCTCGGACGGGTCTTGGTCGAGCTGGCGCTCGGACTCGGTGCCATCGTGCCATCCCAGCGCGCCGAGGAAGTGCTGCGCGAGCTTGTTCCTCGGATTGCGAAACCGCGTGTCTTTGAGGAACGAGAAGCTCTTGAAGTTCTTGGTGTCGCCGGCCAGGGCGGCGATGTCGGCCATCGCGCTCTTGCCGCTGCCCTTGTTGCCGATGATGGCGACCAAGTCATGGCTCAGCGGCATGTCCACGTTGAACCAAGTGTCGGCCAGCGTGGAGCTCGCCTTGCGGCCGATGCGAATTTTGGACGCGTATTTGGTGCGGTTGGCCTCGACCAGCAAGCGCTTGGACGGCGCGTCGCCGATGAACACGCGGTCCTCGAACTCGGTGATGGCTTGGACGAGGCCGTCGAAGGTGGCGTCGGCCTTGATCCAGGTGAAGCAGTTTCCGACGCGGTCCTTGTTCTCCGAACTGCTCGGCGCGTGGGCATCCGAGCAGTCCAGGAGCGTGGCCTTGACGTTTGACTCCGAGAGCTTCTTACGAGCCGCGTCGTATGCGGCCGGATTGGCGGAGGCTGTGAAGACCAAGTCGGCCTGGTTGATGATGTTGCGCTTCTCGGCGATGGACTGGTCATCCCACTTGAGGTTGTCCCATTCCGTCTTGCCCACAGCGATCAGGTATTTGCCGGCGAAGTAGTGCTTGTCGAGCGCCTCGAGCACCTTTTCCAGGCTCACGCACAGGTTGTTGAAGCCCTCCTGCAAGTGCGGCGCATAGTCTCCTTGCTTGTCGGCCGGCGCCGACTCCACGATCATCTTGCCGAGTTCGGACAAGCTGTCGCGGGTGATGACGCCTTTCCACCTGCCCTTCCAGTCGCTGGAGTCGGGAATCAGTTGGTAGCTCGGAGTCAACGAGTTGAGGAACTGTTGCTGGATGACCTCGGAGTCCATCGCGTCGAAGATGACGTGCAGGTTGATGCGGTTCCAGCCGGACTGCGAGTAGGTCCCGTCCTTCTCCTTCTTGACCACCCCGGCGAACTTGTCCAAGCGCAGCTCGATGACGGGCAGCAGCAGGTCGATGTTCTTGAGCCGGCCGTGCTCGGACTTGGCTTTGCGCGCACGCTCGTAACCATCGATGAAGATGTAGTCGTTGATGCCGATGGCCTTGAACTCGGGCGGCAGGGCCTCGAGATCTTGAAGGAAGGCTTCCCACGCATCGTCTTGACTGGCGCCAGGGTAGTTGTGGACGACCGACGATGGAGTGTGGACGTGCAAGTCCCATTTTTTCCAAGTCGAGCCGGCAGGATCATTCGTCATTGGAGCCCCCTCCCTGAATTGTTGGCCGATGCAGGCTGTGGTTTCTTCCTGATGCAGGTGTTTCGTCTTCAACGTGCCTGCGTTAATTGAGTAGCAATTTGATGAGCCTGACCAAGAGGCTTTCGGAGCGCGGCCAGGAAGGCACCTCGACTACGCCGATTGAGTCTACAGGTGTCGTGGCCGCGCCGGAGGCGTGAAGACCAACAGCATCAATTCCAGACCTTCAGGTGAGGCATGTACCATTCCCCGCCGATACGTCAGTGGCCCAAGCTCAACGTTGAGCGACCAGTTCCATTGGCGTAATCAACACAAACGACCTGTCGCTCTGAATCAAAAGCCGCCGCCCTAGCACCCTCGCAGCGAGCGGCAGAAACCACAGTCAAACGCGGACAGTCGGCCAAGCTTTCCCAACGTCCGCTTCCGGGAACAGACATTCGCGGCGAGTTGAAGCCGCCTCGATTCAGTGGATGCCGGCACTTTAGTGTGGTGTCTACTTAGTGTGGTGTCTACGAGAGCGGCAGCAGTCCAAAATGACTGGTGAGGAATCACTGCTGGGCGACTAAAGTCGCTACTTCGAAGTCGTGGGGAAGGGCTGTGATACCCAAAGATGGATAGCATCCCAAGTCGCAACCTTTGCGACAAATAGGTCGCAAGCTCGCAACTGGAGAATTTTCCGTTTTTCGCCCATAGTCGATCCCGTCGGGCTCACGAGTGGGGGAAGGGATGAGTGATGTAGACATGGAGCGGTGGCTTGAAATCCGCATCAACAACACACGACCGGTGTCTTTGACAGAGCTTACGCTCTCACTGCTTGCCTTTAACCAGCAGTACGCAAAGTTCGTTGATGAAACGACCAATGAAGATCAAAAAATAAGCACCGAACTTCTGATCAAGGAAGTTCGATCTGGCTCGATTGTCGTAGAGCTCGTGACTCAGGTAGCGCCGTTTGTCCCGTTGCTATGGAGCGTGACACCATTAGACACGTGGTTCACGGCAGTAACGCAGACACTCTCCTGGCTGGCGGGAAAAATCGATAAGCCGCCTCAGAACTATACAAAATCGGATCTTCGAGGCTGGGCCAACTTCGTGCAGCCCGTCGCGACAGATGGTGGTAGCCAGCTCAACCTATCGGTGGGTGACAACTCAACTGTCACAGTAAATCACTTCAGCTACAGCTCGCAAGATGCGAAGCAAGCTCTTGCCACCATTCAGAAGGAGGCTGATCGACTGGACGAACCATCCGACAACGTGCATCGACGCATGCTCATGTATTGGTACCAGTCCAGATTCGTTGATCACGCTACGGCCGGTGATAAGGCAATCATCGAGACCATCACCCTGAAACCAGTCAAAGTGATCTTCGACAACGACGAAGTGAAGCGACAGATGTTAGCTGGCGACGAACGCTTCGACCGTCCGTGGCAGGCGCTTGCATACGTGGTCGACGTTGAGGTGCAAACGGTGCGAGACGTGCCCAAGCTATACACGATCCTTCGCTACTACCCTGACGATACGATAGATCCCGAAGAGTGACGGTGCGAAATTGCCGTTGGCCGAATCAGATGCGCTCTACGTTCCGGCCGTGGAGGAAGCGCTGAGCTACCTTATGGCACGCAACATGATCGGCAGTTCCGAGAGCCTGTCGTCCAGAGCCGATGATCAACGTCCGCTATCTAAGTCCGATTTCTATAAGAGGACGTTTTCGCGTGTAGAAGTAGTCACGATCTGCGTCGTAAATGTATCGAATATTGTCACGGATTCGCTCGAATTCGAGATGATGTTCGGGCTGCTTGGGCTGCACGAAATTTCGGAAGGTGGCGAGAGCAAAATCTGGCACAGTAACGCAAGCGGTATCTTCCTTTCTAACCACTGAGACCGATGGCTTTGCTATGGGTCGCCGGTCACCTCTTCGCTCAGCATCATTGAACGTCGTATCAACGAGGTTGCGCAACGAAGGTGCCTTAACCTTATCATTTCGCTCAACATCAATCGCAAGCGTGCATCCATCAGCAGTCATAAACTCTTGCTGAAGGGCGCCGCCTAGAAGGCGAAGGTACGTATCTTTATAACGCCTGTGATTTGGTAACTGAGCAAAATATATAGAGGCGCTCCAAGGGAGCTCGGTAAGCAAGTCAAGTGATCTTGTACGTAAGTCAGGATGCGCTTCATTGTAATGAATGCCGACTTTTCTTAGTTTTTCAAGGTCGCCCTTGGCGCCAGGTTGCGTTTGATAGTCGGACCTAAGTTTGTTTAGCAAGAGATCAACATTTTTCGGTCGATTGGTGCGCGCAACGCAGATGGCCAAATACCCTAGGCCGTTTTGCTCGAACTGAATCTCATCGACGACCGCGTAGACATTTCTTGGAGGTCTATTTGCGAGAGATGCGAAGGTGGTTTCGCGCCCTTCAGATCTAGCTAGAGCCTCCCACCTGTTGCGTAAGGTTGCGGCAATTCTTCTTTCAATGAATGCCACGTATTGAACAGTGCCGTCAAGGCGATTGAACGTCTTGCGTTCCAATTCATCGATCCATGCCGCATGACTTGCAAGACCGAATTTTTCGCAGAAATAGATCTCTTGCCTGAGCCTTCGCTTTATCTGCTTTGGTGCATGCGGCACGTCACGCTCGGATACGCTAAGCCCAGTCACGTAGTGGGACTGACCTCGCTTTGAAACTCTGAATTTTCTGTCGGCTAGCGAAAAATCATGACGAGCTAGAATCGCGCGCATTTCTTCACGCGACGGAAGATCAGCATATCCGGAGAGAGTTATGTCGTCGGCATATCTGGTGTAGCGAAGCTTCCGCTTATCTGCTGTGCTTTGAATATCTTGGTCCAACTGCAAACAGATCAGATTCGACAGAACAGGGCTTTCCGGAAGTCCAAGTGGAAGATGTCCGTCAATGGTCGCAAAGCGCGCCAATGCCTTTGCGGGTCGCGTCTTCATCCCTACGGAGCGCAGCGCCTTTACAACACGCTGTTCTGTGATTCTTGGAAAGAATTCTTCAATGTCTGCGCGCAACAATAGCCTAGCACCACAGTGCGGCTCCGCATTGCTTCTCGTTGATCCACCGCGCACAAAACCGTGAATGGCTTTGTGGGGGTATCCGATGCTCTGTTGCCTAGCGAAAATATCGAGCCTTCTCGCAATCGCTTTGTGAGCACGAGCTACCTGCTCATCGCGTGTCTCCCAGACCACGCGGACATCGCCTTTCCTGCGGGGGTTCTTTTTCTCGATCTCGTGCCTGAAATAGAGTTCGAGAGGTTGAGCACATCTAACAACACGGCGGAACGTTTTCAGTGGAACGCCAAGCACCACCGCGAGTTGTTCAGTGGTTGTGACATCAGCCAACTTGAACGAAACGGGCGCGGGTCGATTGGGTATAGACATAGATGTGGAGGCGGTCGGGTCCAGAAAGCTTGTGGTCACTTAAGCGCGGATGCGACTCGCATCCCAAAACCATGAACTACGACCGCCCCCGCTACATGGTAGGCCAATTGTAGGCAGATTCCGCGTTCAATGAGTTTTCGGCCCTGCAAATGGCAGATTTGGGTGGTGGGTTCAACCGGTCGACGTGGACCTACAGCTGAGCACGCTGGTCGACAGGTAGGTCGTCGTCGATCGGTCGTCCGGTATGTTCGATCTGGTGCACGCATGGACCATGAACTCTTGCGGGCCTATGAACCGTTTGCCGCGTGGAACATGCCTGTCTTTCAGTTCCATTTGTCCGAATGTAAATTTTTACATTCGATCACCCTATTGTATGCCGACGAGTTCACCCGGCGTCGGCGGGGTGTAAGTTGCCAAACAAATGCTCTTGCTCTTGCTCTGCTGTGCTCTTGCTAGACCGATTGGTCAGTGGGGATAGCCCGAGCTAGACCCACACCGCTCAATGAAGGCTCTAGCTTCGCTGTTGCTTGGGGGGAGGGGGGGTTAAAGAGGGGGTGGAGAGAGAGCGCGCGAGAGGGGGAGGCGGGAGAGAAGAAGGGGAGAGGCGAGACGCTTTAACTATGAGTGCTGGCTACTAAGCCAGCGCTCGACAAGGGATCGGGTCAACACCCGAACTCCTCGCAAGAGAGAAAGCGTACGCGATGCCACAGGCGAGCCGTACGCTTTTTACAGACCGCCGTAGGCAAGGGCTGACAAGTAACCCTAGTCGCCAGCCGAAGAGCTGGCGACGACCGGTTTTATGCTGGCAAGCAAAAGTCCGAAGGGATGGAGACATCTCACCCCAATCAGTCAATCCTGACACTGCAGGGTGAGTTCATGAGCAGAGGGCCAGACATCGAGCGTGCCGAGCCAGAAGTGATACGAGGCGATCATTTCGATGAACTGTTTCGCTGGTCGCCTAAGAGGCAAGAAGTGGACAGTATCGGGCCGATCTCTTTTGCTGACTCGCCGAGCGCTGGCAACGCACTGACCCTCATTGCCATGGTCAGCTTTTTTCATAGCGATGGTTGACCCACGACGTTGCTCAGGGCGTCTGAACAAAACACGGCGCACGTCAGGTGGTAATCCACTGCAGCCTGAGGATCAACGGCTTCCAACTGATCAGCCACCTGTTTGACAGTACCCTGACGGTTCCCCGCTGAGTCATGGCACTGACCATCAAGGCCACACAAGGCGTCATAGATCGGAAAGCCATCTTGATTGATCCCGCTCACTGGGACATCCGAATCACCGTTTTCACGCTTCATGGCTGCCAAAACAGCCAACGGCTGAGTAGCCGACCTGCTCCACTGTGACGGCGGGTAAGGCGAAGGACGGCCAATGATGTTGCCTGCCTTGTCCGTACAGATCACATCGCACTTGTAGCCGTAACGCCTGATGTCGACTTGACGAACAACCGTCATAGCGACCGATACCTGTTGCACCGTGCCCTGGTCGCCCAGTGTTCCATTGGAGCAACGGCCGTTGGCACAGGTAAGTGCATAGACCGGATAGCCTTCGTGGTTGATAGCTGTGACCGTCAGCAAAAGCTTGGAACCGTGCTTAGCAGCTATCTGCCAGGCCACCTTGCTGTCGGTGGTTGCGAACGACAGGGGATGACCGTCCACGCCTGTGCCGTCGGCTTCGATAGCGGGCAGATCCATGTCCTGCGCTGAGTCGGCCGCTGCGGTGGTAGCAGCCGGCTGTTGAACGGTAGCGGATTGCACCGGCACGCCTACTGTGCCGGCCAGAGTAGCGGCGACCTGGGCCCTAGCGTCTTGGTCGGTGGTCCCATTGGTAGCAGGGCTGTTGTCCACTGGGACCGTTACATCACCGGATGCCGAGTTGGAGTTGATACTCTGGTAGCCAAGGAAGGCAACGGTAACGCAAATGACGATGACACACAGGAGGATCAGTGTCCTAGTTTTCATTAAACAATTTTCCTTCAATGAGTCATTGGGAATGGATCGAGCGGTAGGTAACTCCGCATGACCGCCTGGCGTCGAAGCGAACACCGCGATGAACAACATCCTTCTTCAGTCGGAGTCAGCTGACCATTTGCGAAAGTGCATCAACTGTATCCGTCGCCGAATTCACGGCGACGGATGTTTTCTTTCACAGAACGCCATTCGGATTTGCAGCTCGCCCATTAAACTCAAATTTGCGGTTCGTACTGGGAATAATTGTTCATTGAGTTTTGGACGATCAGCTGAATTGCAGTTCCGACAGAGTTGTAGCCGTATGCAATATCATCGGTGTGGCCATCTTTGTGAACCATCTCAGCGCCTGCGTAGACTAAGCTGGGTGTGTTGTCATCGGCTACTGTCCACTGAAACAACTCATCTCCTCTGACGACGGGGTTCAGACCAATCGCTTGAATCTGCGCGCCGACACTCTTTTCTAAGTTCCTGAAATAGTCCTCTTTGCCAGCCGTTTCTTTTGCAAGCTCGTCTTGGTCAGACTTGATGAGGGCAGACACATCAACAATCCGGTTCTGTATTCCTGCCGTGTCATTCTTGTCTTGCTGAATACTTGCAGCACTCTGAGCTATGCCTGACTGCAGCAGTCCGATACTTCTTTGTAGCTCGTAGATGGCACTTTGACTGGCTGATGTGATCCCGTTTTCGTCTCTCGTCAGTTCCGCTGACGGCGCGCCATTCTGGCCAGCCTTGGTGGATAGGGAGAGATGCTCACTCGCATCTCTGGCGATGGTCGATAGATCTGCGTCATTGAACGAGTCCGTTGGAAGGCTGGCGCTTATTCGATTTGTCGTGCTTATGATTGAGGTCACGTCCCCGGACTTCAGTGCCAACAATTCTTCGGACTGGTCTTGCAACTTGATCTTCTCAGCATCAACATTGGCTTGGGCATCGGGATTCACGATGCCTGCGTTGAGCTCGGTCAGTTTCTTTTGCTCGCCGTCAATCTTGGTTTGCAGGGATGTCATCCCAGCAATGTAATTGCCTTCGAGGCCCTGGATAGTTCCCTGCAAGGCGGCCAACTTCTTATCGTCAAGCGATTTGTAGTAGTCCGCCACACCGCTTAGTTCGCAGCGATACTCGACGATCAGTCGGCCCCTGCCATCTTTGACCGAATCCCACTTCGTGGATGTGCAGATCTTTCGATGGTCGAACGCCTGCCCGATTTTGTAAGAGGGATCGGCCGGGAGAACGGCATTCTGTACTGCCGCTACTTTTCCTCCGGAGCAAGCGGCCAACGTCGAAGCAATGCCGAGTAGTAGTGCCACCTGGCGCACCTTTAAGAGAACCGACCGTTCGGATCGGGGAAAGTCTTGGTTAACAACTTTCATGGATGTAATTCCTTTGCGTAATGTTTAGTGTGGTGTGGCAATCCTTCGCTGATCACGAAGTGGGCACAGACGCGTTCATCGGCTGGATGCCTAGGCGGTATCCACGCATCGCGGCTACCCGCACGCCCAACCAGGTAAAGAAAGCCACCACAAGCGTCAGGGCCATCAACCCCAGCACACTGCTGCCCGGGTTGTAGTCGTCGTTGAACCAGCTGAACAACAGCCAGGAGACGTAGCCCGAGCCCAAGGCATAGACGGCCATGAGGGCCATCACAGGAAACGTCTTAGGGAAGCTCGGCAGACCCGCTGTGTTGGATACGAGCCGGCCGTACTTCCAGCCCTGCTGAGTTGCCATATACCGTACGGCGAACATACCTACGGTCAAGATCGGGATGGTCAGTCCGTCGGGAGATGCGTCATCGGCGGAGGCGCCGATGGCGATGAAGGTCGCAATGACCATCACCAACGTCCATATCCCCGTAAGTACGAGGAGATGCTTGCTTTGTGGGGCGGTAAAGCAGGAGGAAAACAGTTTCATTATCGAGATCCTTTAATGGGTGGGTGCTTACGGTGTAGCGGGTGCCTTGTGCCCATCGGTGTCTGCTTGGCCAAAAGCACAAGCCGATCGCGACGGTAGCTACCGTAATCGGGATGACGCTGAGCGGACACCGGGTGTGATTACGCGAGCCGCGGAAAGAAAGGTGGCCAGATCGGCTGCAAAGAGACGCAGCAATGGACTTCATTGGCATACCCCCTGTTTGACCCGCGCGACAGCGCGGTGTTGGGCGATCATAACGATGTTACCTGAATATTAGTTAGATACTTGGCATCGTCGACGATGGCATCAAGGGTGTAGTTAAAGTGGTCTAACCCTCTGATCAGGCGCGCGACCCGAACGTGCCCCCTCAATGCCAAGATGGGCCCAGAGGTGGCTAGCTGCCCAACCGTAAGTCCAGACTTCAAGGCCGCATCTAGCCGAGCGAGCCGGCCCACCCATGAAGCGGCGCGGATGGATATGGCCATGCTCAGGGGTCTTCACGAGAACCTGCTAGAGCGTGATCACGTTGGCAGCTATGGCCTTCGGCTTAAGTGTCTAACGCAAAAATAGGTGATTAGCGAATAGGCCTAGTTTGTTTGACCGCTAGGGTTGAAAGGCGCGGTCATGGCGGCTAAGAACATCAAATCCATCGACAAGGGCGAATACGCCATCGCCTGGACGCTGCTGCGTTCGCTGCGGATACAGGCGAAACTCTCTCAACAAGACTTGGGGGATTTGCTGGGGCGAACACAGACGTTTGTGTCAGATGCTGAGATCGGCCGACGACGACTGGACATCTTGCAAATTTACGAATGGTGCAAAGCCTGCAGGACAACTTTGTCTGCTTACACGCAGATGCTCGAAGGTACTTTGGACGTATTGCCCTCGAACCTTCCCAGGGTCGTGCGGGAAAAGCGACCACGCATGCCGCCGGCTATCAAGAAGGGCCCACCTGCCAAAAAGGCAGTTGCAAAAAAGAGCCCCGCCAAGAAAAGAAGCCGCCCCAGTTAGGGGCGGTATGGTTCCGTTCGTTGGTCATCCTCATTCGAGATCCCAGAAGTTACCGGCGCTGGGATTTACTGGATGTACTCTTTTCTCACATATTCCGGAGGCGTCATGGGTCGGGCTGCTGCGTTGGAGTTGTCTTCCATGGGTGCTTGATTTGATTGAGCGACAGGGCTTCGGCGGTATCAGGTCACCAAGCGTATGGCTTCCTCCCACGCCATCCGCTTAAGGGCGGCGCCTTGACCGAACCAAGCCGCGTCGAGGCGATGATCATTACTTCGAGCGCGACGATGGTGATCAACGAACTCCGTCACGCTGTTCACTAAGCCCCAGGCTGTGCCAGTCGCGGAGGTCAGGTCCGAGCCCTTCCCACGTCCAGCGAAGAGCTCCCGCACCGACTTCACCGCACGCTCGTTGACGACTGCTGCACCGCGTGCCGTGGCGTTTGTGGTCGGGTAGGTCAGCACGCGCTGCAGGAAGGCCTCCGTGGTCTTCGCATTGACTCTGCACTCGGACAGCGCCTTCATCTTCAACATGAAGTCGTCCCACGACGCCACCGCAATGCCCAGCTGGCGCTTGACCGCCTGGGCGTCGAATTGACTGCGGTGCGGCACCTTTACGGCGCCCGTGCCCTTTGCAAGGGCAACGGCCAGGGTGTTGTTGCAAACCACCCGTACTGAAGTGAATTGCGCAGTGGTGGCCAAGGTGCCATCGCAGGCCGTAGCCAGCAGCAGATAGCCATTTACCTGATCGTGGCCCTTGAGCGACGCGGTCTGACCTGTACGGGCAAGCGCCCAGAACTTGCGTCCCTCCTTTAGAACACCCGCCGTTTCCAACTCGAAGCCACCGATATCGGTGAGGTCGCGATAGAACTCCAGGATCTCGGCCGGTTGCACCACTTGGTAGCGCTTGGACACGATTGCTAGCGGCGCCTTGGTGTCAGAGCGGTAGAGGACCTTTTGCTCAGGGAATGCGCGAATAGCATCTATATCGGATCCGCGCGCGGCGAAGCGCACATCCGCCGCCTCGATACGCCAGTTCATGCCGGCCTGTTCTGCCCAGACTTCGAGTGGCTGATCGTGAGAAAGCTGTTGACCCAAGCCGTGCCAGGGAACTTCATTGACGTAGGCCATCGTTTGAACGAGATGCATGACAACTCCTTATAGATAGGTGTAATGGCATAAAGCCCGGCATGGCCGGGCTTTATGGATGCTCGAGAGGGAAAGGGTGGGCTTCGCGCTAGGGAGAAATGCCGTCTAGACAGGCTTTTGCCAGTGGGGTCAGGTGATACCTGGTTCTTGCCGATACCCGGCGTGGGTGATCCGGGTCAGACCGTTCATAGGGTTTCCTCAAGAGTGACTTGCCAGTTCCGATAGACGATGAGGGCCGCCACGAACGCCTCGGCCTGATCCTGGCTGTACAAGTCCGCCATGCCATCGACGCCTCCTGCGTTCTGGTGCAGGTAGACCGTCCAGAAAGGGGGTGTCAGCCAGGTGTGGTCGCCTTCATAGCCTTCGTCGACACGAACCGTGCCGTCCTCCAGCGTATCCACGCATCGGCGGATCTCTACCTGCCCATCCCAATCGGCGAGGGCATGCAGGTTGAGCGTGCTCTGAATCAGAACGCCCGCCACCAGCAGGGTGGTGTCGTGGTAGACCCTCATGTCAGTGCGCTCCAGCTCGCCGGCCAGTTCTCACAGTCGTCGCGGACTTCGAACAGCTTGTTCAACGCGAACGCCTCAATGCGCTCGATCCATTCATCCGCGTGGTACTCGCCGGTGGCCACTTTCGCCGCAAAAAGTTCCTCCCACTCAATGGCCCATCGAATCACGTGGGAATGGAAGTCCCGCGAGTCGGCCGGGCGGTAAACAACGCGCATGGCGTGCTGCGAAAGCTCCGCCACGTTCTCCATCAAGCCATAGGTTGCGCGCAGAACCTCCGCCGTGAACGTTCCCGGCCTTTCACCGTTGATGTGCATGTGCGTATTCCTTAGGGTCAATAAAAAAAACCGGCGCGGTGGCCGGGTTGGGTAGGGGTCAAATGGGCGGTGAGTCGTGAGGTCCGAGGTACCGGCCCCGATAGCCCGTGTGTACGAAGGGAGCGGGAGTAGGGCATCCCTACGGAATCTCAGATGAGGCCTCTACCCGCCATGCTGACGCATTCGGCACCCACGACGATGTGGTCAAGTATCCGTACGCCAATCAATCGCAGCGCATCGCGGAGCTCGCCGGTGATCGCCCGATCAGCGGCACTGGGTTCTGCAACCCCGCTGGGGTGGTTATGCGCAAAAATGGCTGCGCTGGCATTGACGCTCAAAGCCGCCCGCACGACCTCTCGGGGATAGATATTGGCGCTATCGACAGTGCCCGTGAAGAGTTTCTGGCAGTCGAGAATTCGGTAGCGGTTGTCGAGCCACATGACGTGAAATTCTTCATGCAGCAGCGGACCCAGGCGCATCCGCAGGAAGTCGCTGGCATCGGTCGGATTGCCAATGCTGCCCTGTCGTTCGAGCCTCCCTTTCAGGATGCCTTCGGCCGCGGCGAGAACGTCCTGCTCTGTCATTTCGTCGGTGAGCTTGTAGCGAGTGTAGGCCAATGATCGAACAACTTTCATAAGGTGCTCCTTGTGATGTGCACAAACGCATAGAGCCCGGCTGTGAGGCCGGGCTCTATGCGAAGTCGTCAGGAAAGATGAAAAGAAATGGGGTCCGAGCCCGGTTGGCTCGATGCGGCTGGCTTTGGGGGCGCTACGTCAAAGCCGGATCAGTGCGATTGGCATCAAATACATAGCCGCAGGCCTGGCAACGAAAGTTGTCGGGTAGGGCTTGGTCAAGCGGCGCACCGATTGCCGAACCGGCCGCACAGCCTGCTGCCCCGCCGAGCAGGCCGCCGAGGATCGCACCAGCAATGACGCCGAGTGGATCACTGTTGCCCTTTGCATCCGTAATCGCAATCGAGGCACCCTGAATAGCGCCGGCGACGCCACCGATAGCAGCGGCTGTGGTTTGAGCGCGATGTCGGGGGACCACGAACGCGGTGTGACAACGAGGGCATGAAGTGGTCATGAGCGGACCACTCCCTTCGGCAACGCCGCGGCGCCATCGTTACGGTTGCTCTTGGCCAGCAGAAAGCCGATAGCGAATACGATGGCGAACGCTATAAGACACTCGATTACTGGGTAGTTGTACATCACGACTCTCCCGTGTGGTCGGCTGCGAGACTGACGGCGTCAGCTCATGAGCGAGAGCAGATTGGTGCTCTCAATGTCGTGATATAGGGCTGAGATTATTTCGGATGTGCAGCGGTTGGCTGCCATCGCGCTGGCCAACAAGACCGCGCGCATGGCTTGGGCGATGCTGCGCCATGACGCGGACTACCAAGCTGCAACTACGACCTTAATGACTTATCTGTTGATGATCTTCCGGGCCTTTTTCCCAAGGAAATTTTCCGTCGGCTGCATCAGACGCGCCACTGCCTTTGCACAAATCTGGTTACGGCACCCGCAATGCCTGAAGTGCCTGGTCACTTGCTGGACTAATCGAACTGGCCATTCTCAAGCCTAGTGGGCTAACGTGCCTTCGATTTTCTCCATCCCGCTTTGTCGCCACCGCGCGGGAGGCTGTCCATGGTGTCGGCGAAAGGCTGTAGAAAACGCATATAAAGATGAGTATCCAACGCGCTCGGCGACTTCAGTCATCGGAAGCTCTTGAGATCGCAAGAGGTCGCGCGCAACCGTCATCCGCCAGCCTGTGAGATATCTCATCGGCGTATCACCAAGAACTTCCTGGAATACCCGCGCAAACGTGGCGCGTGACATGTTGCTTAGCCTTGCCAGGTCGTCGACAGCCCACGGTTTGCCTGTGTCTCCATGCATTGCCTGCAGGGCACGCGAAAGGCGGGGATCTGATGCGGCACGGAACCACGCGGGCGCATTGGCACTGCATGACAGCCCAGTGCGAAGTCCAAGCACAACCAAGACGTCTAGCAACCTATCAAGCACCGTCTGCCGCCCCGGCTCGACTTGAGCCATTTCCCTGGATAGCAGAGCGACGACTCCGTGAATCGGATTGTCCATGCGAGAGGGAATGGACAGTACAGGCGGTAGCGCACTGACGAGACCAGCGCCGATGTCCCCGGCAAAGCGGTAGGCACCGCACAGGAACACCGCCGCTCGCGGATCAAGCGTTGCCTCGTCTGCAGAGTGCTGAGTTCGGAAATCCTCCGGCAAAACACAGCGCGCACCCGGCTCATGGGCGATAAAGTGATCGGGGCCTCCTCGAACGAGCGCCAAGTCGCCTGGCTTGAGTTCGAGGGGGGTGTCATCACCGTCAATCCACAACCACGCATGTCCCTGAATCATGGCGTGCACTGCGAGCTGTATCGTGCCTGGCAATCGAAGCCCCCACGGCGCGACAGCAATAGACCGCGCAAATACGCCCCCGGATGCGCGGGCTCTGATCAGATGTTCTTGCAGAATGTCCATGAAATGATCGTATCACACAAATAATTGAGTGTTTTGATTATTGATGCGCTCACGATCCTCGCCTAAAGTTGCTCCATCGACCAAGCAACCAAGTGCAGCATCATGATCAAAGCAACCAACAGCCGTATTCTCGTACTTGGCGCCACCGGTAAGACGGGATCCAGGGTCGCCCAAAAGTTGACGGAGCTCGCCATGCCCATTCGTAGGGCAGCTCGTGCCGGGGCAGATGCCCACTTCGACTGGAATGATCCGACGACGTTTGACTCCTCCCTACGCGGAGTTTCAGGTGTCTATCTCGTGTCGCCCGTGATGCGCGTGGACTTCGCAGGTGTTGTCTCCCGCTTCCTCGACGACGCAGAGCGGGCCGGTGTCCAACATGTGACCTACCTCAGCGCATACGGGATGGAACATGCGCCAGTCGACGTGGCACTGCGTGCCGTGGAGTTGGATCTAGCCTCACGCGCGTCACTCTCGCACTCCATCCTGCGCCCAGCTTGGTTCATGCAGAACTTCAGTGAGACGTTCCTTAAGCCCGTGAACGATGAGATCGTTGTGCCCTGTGGTATCGGAGCCGAAGCTTTTGTCAGCGCCGAGGACATTGCATCCGTCGCCGTGGCGACACTTAGCGACCCAACTCGACACGCAGGCCGCGCGTATGCACCGACAGGGCCGGAAGCACTGAGCTTTGACGATGCGGCAAGGCTCATCTCCGTCGCCGTTGGCCGGAAGATCAGATACCGGGACGTGGATCGTAATGCGTGGATCAAAGCGATGGTCCAGGCCGGCGTGCCAGCCGAGTACGGCGAGGTACTTCGCTCCCTGACCGGGACGATCGCCAGCGACCGCGGTTCTCGACCGAACGACGATGTGCTTGTAGCCACCGGCGAAGCGCCGATTCGCTTCGAGGAGTTCGTCGCCAAGGCCGCTCCTGCATGGAGATAGGTGACCCGCCGCCAGCTGCAAATGTTCATTCCGCCGTCGTCCCAAACATCCCCACGCCATGAGATCCGGCATGTCGAACGAGAAATATGCCATCTACGAACCTGTCAGGCCCTACTTCGACCTGGTGCGCGGTGCACTGGGGGCCCTCGTCGATGGGGAGCACTTCTTCGATATCGTCGCCGGCGACATCGCCTATGAGGTTCTCTACGACTTTCCCGGGTGGCCTCGGATCATCCGGGGTCGAACGGATCTGATGGAAAGCTTCCGCGGGTATGGCGATCACATCGAGCTCCAGGCGGCGGATCATTTGCTTAAGCACACGGCAGACGATGGACAGGTCGTGGTGATCGAGTATGAAGTCCACGGGACGATCCTTGCGACCGGTGTCAAATACAACAACCGGTTCTGCTCGATCATCAGGATCGAAAATCGAAAAGTTGCGCACTGGAGGGATTACATGGACTCCCTCGCGGCCTGGAACGCGTTGAGCGCCGACACCCGTTGACAGGGCGTGCGATCCACGGGAATTGCGCGCCATTCAAACGTCAACTTCTTCAAAGAATGATGGCGAAGAGTGATAGGGCAGGCATGCCTAACTGGAGGTGTTGTCATGAGCAGCAAAGATGAAGTCGACGTCGTCAGCCAGTCGCGTCGCAAGGTAGTCATCGGAGTCGGCGCCATAGCTGCTGCCTCAGTGACGATGCCTCTGCTCGCTTCAAAAGCAACGGCGAGTGCCGCCGCATCCGGGAAGTCAGCCCACCCAACCATTGGAGATCAACAGATGAACAGCAAGATTGTCACGAAAGATGGCGTCGAGATCTTCTACAAGGACTGGGGCCCGAAGGACGCTCAGCCCATCGTGTTTCACCATGGCTGGCCCCTGTCGTCGGACGACTGGGATGCGCAGCTGCTGTTCTTCCTAGCCAACGGTTACCGTGTCGTCGCGCATGACCGACGGGGCCACGGCCGCTCCTCGCAAGTGGGCACCGGTCACGACATGGACCACTATGCGGCCGACGCCGCGGCAGTGGTCGAGCATCTCGACCTGAGGAATGCCGTCCATATCGGCCATTCGACGGGCGGCGGCGAGGTGGCGCGCTACGTCGCGAAGTACGGTGAGCCTCAGGGACGCGTCGCCAAGGCGGTGCTTATCGCCGCCGTTCCTCCACTCATGCTCAAGACAGGTAGCAACCCGGGCGGCACTCCGATCGAAGTGTTCGACGGCTTTCGCAAGGCACTGGCCGCCAATCGCGCACAGTTCTTCCTCGATGTTCCTGAGGGGCCGTTCTATGGCTTCAACCGGTCCGGTGCGAAGGTCTCGCAGGGGATCATCCAGAACTGGTGGCGCCAGGGAATGATGGGCGGTGCGCTCGCCCATTACGAAGGCATCAAGGCCTTTTCCGAGACGGACCAGACGGACGACCTGAAAGCGATCACGGTGCCAACCCTCGTGATGCAGGGTGACGATGACCAGGTCGTACCTTACAAGGATGCCTCGCTGCTGCAGGCCAAGTTGCTCAGGAATGCCACGCTCAAGATTTACCCAGGCTACCCACACGGGTTGATGACCACGCATGCGGATGTCATCAATGCCGACATTCTGAAGTTCATCAAGAGTTAGCGGCGAGAGCGACCTCCCCGGCATGGGAGGTCGCAGCCACGTGTGCGGCGCCTCATCCTCATGCCGACTACCTTCAGCCGCGGCGAGCACGTCTTGCTCTGTCGTCTCGCTGCCGACCTTGTAGCGGGTGTATGCCATGGATCGAACAACTTTCCTAAGGTGCTCCTTGTGACCGGCATAAACGCATAGGGCCCGGCCATATGGCCGGGCCCTATGCGCAGTCGCGAGGGAAGATGGGACGGATGAATTTCGAGCCAGGTTGGCTCGGTGAATTGGATGCGGCGGCCTAGATCAGTGCCGGATCCGTGCGGTCGCAGCCGAAGACATAGCCGCAAGAGTGGCAACGAACGCTGTGGGCAGGGTTTGGTCAATCGGTGCACCGATCGCTGCGCCGGCGGCACAGCCTGCTGCACCACCGAGCAAGCCGCCGAGGATCGCGCCAGCGATAACACTCAGCGGATAACTGATGCCTTTTGCATCCGCAATCGCGATCGAGGCCCCCTGGATAGCCCCGGCGACGCCACCAATGGCGGTAGCTGTGGTTTGCACGCGACGCCGAGGGACGATGAACGCGGTGTGGCATTGGGGGCATGATGGCGTAATGGGCAAGCTACTCCCTTCGGCGAAGCCGCGGCGCCATCGTTGCGGTTGCTCTTGGAGAACAGAAAGCTGATCGAGAATACGATAGCGAACGCTATAAGACATTCCAATACGGGATAGTTGTACATCGCAGTTCTCTCCATGGAATCGGTAGTGAAGCTGACGGAGTCAGCCCATACGCGAGAGCTACCTGCTGCTCTCCATGGGGTGATATAGGGTTGAAAACATTTCCGGTAGGCGGCACTGGAGTGGAGGTGAAGTGGCTGAGATGACGACACGACTTCAACCATGCAAGGGGGACACATTGCTTGAGCCAATATGGCAGCCGTTTTGGCATGAGCGGGTGCTCTCCCGAGATTTCACCGTTTTGGGCCGAGAGGAGGCACCGCTTGACATGCTCGCAGATGTCTAGCTGCTCTACAGGCGTGCAGCGGAAGCTGCATTTCCGCCGTAACACAGTAGTAGTCAGGGAGCTGTTTTTCTTGATGCTGAAGGTGATGCCGAGGGGGTCAAATCATCCTTAGATGCGGCAAGAGCAAGGCGCGCCAGGGCAGGGATAGATTTCGATTCAGTTCGCTTCATAATCTCGGCGCGATGGTTTTCGACTGTACGCTGGCTGATGCCTAGGTCGACGGCGATATTCTTGCTGGGGTGACCGGCAAGCACGAGGTCCATGATTTGACGCTGCCTTGGCGTGAGATCAGCAATTTGATCACTGGCTTCCTGTTTCCAGGCGAGAAGCTTGTTGGCATCACGGGACTGTTCGAGTGCACGCGTAACGCTGTCGAGCATCTCGCTTCGTTCGAAAGGTTTTTCGATGAAGTCGGTTGCCCCGGCTTTCATGGCATCAACCGCAACGGCAATGTCATTGCTACCGGTGATCATGATGATGGGCATGCAATCGCCAAAGGCGCGCAACTTTTGCAGCAGTTCCAAGCCTTTCATGCCGGGCAGGTTGGCATCTACTAGCAGGCATGATTCTCGCCCGGGCGCATACGCTTCGAGAAATGCCTCGCATGACGGAAAATCCTCAACTTCGCGCCCGGCGGCTTCCAGCACCATGCGAATTGTCTCGCGCAGCATGCTGTCGTCATCGACGACAAAAATGATTGGCGTGCCTGGATCTTCGTTCTTTATGGAGGGCGCGATCTCCGCATGCAGAGGGGCCTCAAGAGAAGCCATCTCAGATTGCGCGAGCAAGCGCTGTATTACGTATGTGACTTCTTTCAATTTGGCTGGTTTGTTGAGTTGCGTGCAGCGTTCAAGTGCAACATCGCGTGAGGTCTGGGTGGAGATATCGCCAGTAAGAACGATCGCCGGTATGTCGCGACGAAGTTTTTCACGCAACTTGACTACCAGCTGCAAGCCGGTGAGGCCGCGCGGGAGGTTGTGATCGGTGAGGATCAGGTCGGGCTGCACGCCGCCGTGCGCGATCCAGTCCAGCGCAGCGATTCCGTCCGCCACTGCAGCTACCTGATGCCCCTGGGATTTGAGGAGAGACCCCAGCAATTCGCGTAGATCTGGATCGTCCTCCACAACCAGGATCATGCCAAGTTGTTTGGAGGTATCAGCATCACCCGAGGGGACTGTGCCATTTTGCTGTTCGCCCAACCCCGCGTTCTCCAACGGTGCAAGCGCGACATCGATGGAGAACATAGATCCTTTGCCAAGGATGGATTCCACGCGAATCTGATGACCCAGTAAGCTGCCGAGGCGTTGGACGATGGATAATCCCAGGCCTTGACCACGGCTGCGTTCTCGCGCTGGATTGTCCAACTGATGGAATTCTTCAAAGATGGCCTGAAGCTGTTCCACTGGAATGCCTGCACCGGTATCCCAGATCTGGATGCTCAGCCATCCACCGTGTCGGCGGCAGCCCAGCAGTATCCGGCCGTGTTTGGTGTACTTCAGCGCATTTGACAGCAAATTGCGGATCATCTGTTCGAGCAGTCGCGCGTCGCTTTGTATCGATAGATGGCATGGCACGACTCGCAGCGTCAGCCCCTGCGCGTTGGCGTGATAATTGAACTCGTCCCTGAGCCGGTCCGTCAGATCGCTTATACGAAAGCTGATTGGATGTGCCTGCACCTCGCCCGTTTCGATCTGGTTGATGTCTAGCAGCGCGTTAAGCATGCCGGACATCGCACCGACGGTCTCGCCAATGCGCGTGGTGAGCTTGCGCGGCTGCTGACCTTCAACTGTTTCCAGAAGTAGGCCCTGCAAGAGTTTGAGGGTTTGCAGTGGCTGGCGCAGATCGTGACTTGCCGCAGCGAGAAATCGTGATTTCGCTGCAGTTGCTGTTTCGGCTTCCTGCTTCGCTGCAACCAAGGCATGCGCGGTGTGCTTCTGATCGCTGATATCGGTAAACGTTATCACCACGCCTTCAACACCATTGTCGTGCGTGCGATAGGGAAGAATCCGTCGAATAAAGCTCACGCCCTTGCGTGATTCAATTTCCCGCTCAAGCGGGGTCAACTTGCGCAAAACGGTCCGAGCATCAGCCAACAGGTCACTGTCAGTCGCCAGTGAATTTAGATCCGCCAGAGGACGGCCAATGTCGCCTGGTATTACATTGAATAGCGACTTTGTGGCCGGTGTATAGAAGCGGATATTCAGATCGGCATCGAGAAAGATGGTGGCAACGTCGGTGCTATAGAGCACGTTCTGCAGATCGTTCGAAGTCGTGCGCTGTTGCTCCAAAGTTTCCTGCAACTGACTGTTGAGCGCTGTCAATTCCTCGTTGAGCGATTGCAGCTCTTCCTTCGAGGTCAGCAATTCTTCATTCGTGGACTGACACTCCTCGTTCACCGAGAGAGCTTCCTCATTGATGGCCTTTTGCTCTTCGCTGGATACCTCCAGATCCTGGATGGCGCCCTGCAGTTCCGTCCGCGTCGCTTCCAGTTCCTGTTCAAGTTGAGTGATGCGGGGAGTGTCGCCAGGTGTCGCTGGTGACACGACCATGGCGCCGTCTTTCCGCTCATCGACGAAGCAGACCAGCAGAAGCGCTTCTCCTGAGTTCAGCACCTTCTGTACGTCGAGACCAAAAGATATGGCGTCGGTGCCGCGCCCGCTACGACAGTGGCTGACCGTCGCGCGGCCCGGGCGCTGAATGGCCAGTTGGATGGCTGAACGCATTTTAGTACGCAACCCCGGTGATGCCATAGAGAGAAGATCATGGCTCGGGTGCCCACCGGCTACCTGCAGATAGCGATCGGTCGGCCCCAGATGATAGAGACACTCGTGTTTCAGATTGATTAGGACCGCGGCGGGTGCAAACGTCTCCATGACGGATCGGCGGCACAGATCAGCCAGGGCCGCTTGGCGTAGCAGGCTCTGGCTCTGTCCAGGGCCGGACTTGGTCGGTGTGCGGTCATTTGCATCCAACAGGAAATTGAGCTCGCCTGGGTGGCTGTGGCCAGTACGGCGATAGAGACGTTCCGGTTTGGAGATCACCTCGAACCGACCGTCGACATTGCCGGCTGTTTCCGAACTTCCCAGTAGCAGGACGCCATTCGGGCGCAGCGCAAAATGGAACAACGCAATGACCTTCGCTTGTGCGTCGATGCCAAGGTAGATGAGCAAGTTGCGACAGGACACCATGTCAAGACGCGAGAAAGGCGGGTCGCTCAGCAGATCCTGTACGGTGAATACTACGGCCGCGCGGAGCTCGGGTAGAACCCGGTAACCGTGCTCGTCTTTCGAGAAAAATCGGTTCAGCCGCTCTTCCGAAACCTCGGCTTTGATGGTTTCTGGATACAGGCCTTCGCGTGCGGTGGCTACGGCATCTGGGTCGACATCGGAGGCAAAGAACTGCAGCTTGATGTTGCTCTTGGCCGCGATGATTGCTTCCCGAAACAACATGGTCAGCGAGTAAGTTTCCTCGCCCGTGCTGCAGCCAGGAACCCAGATGCGCAGCGGCTGATCGGTCTTGTGCGCCCGAATCATTTCAGGAATCTGTGTGGCAGCGAGCGCGTCAAATACTTCGGTATCGCGGAAGAACCGTGTCACGTTGATCAGAAGATCCTTTGCGAGAAGCTCGACTTCGTTGCTGTCGTTACGCAAGGTCTCCAGGTACTGACCCATGTCGTTGGTTTCGACAGTGGCGATCAACATGCGTCGTTCGATACGACGCTGCAGGGTACCTTTTTTGTACAACCGGAAGTCATGCGTGGTTTTTTCGCGCAGCAGATCGATGATCGCCGCGAGGCTGTTTTCGCCGGTGGCGGATACCGGAACATGCGGCGAACTGGCTTTCGCCGGAAGCATTTTGCTGTATCGCACGAGCGCTTCGGGCATTTTGTCAATGAACAGCACGCTGTCGACCGAACCGGTGAGGACGGCGTTACGTGGCATTCCGTCATAGCCAGCCTCATTCGGCTCCTGCACGATGACGAGACCATCGTTTTGCTTGATCGCTTTCAGCCCCAGGCTGCCATCAGATCCTGTGCCTGATAGCGTTATACAGACGGCACGGACACCGTAGGCCTCGGCCATGGAACGCAGCAGAAAATCAAAGGGCAGGCGCGCGCCGTGACGCACTGGCGGCTGCGAAAGATGCAAAGCGCCTTCCTCGACCGCCAGGTAGGTTCCCGGCGGAATGACGTAAAAATGGTTAGGCTCGATACGCATGCCATTGCCGGCTTGGCATACCTTCATGGCCGTATGGCTGGCCAACAGTTCAACCATCATGCTTTCGTGTGTAGGGTCCAGGTGTTGGACCAGAATGAAAGCCATGCCGCTGTTAGTAGGCAATGCGCGCAGAAGGTGACGGCAAGCATCCAAACCGCCTGCTGAGGCACCAATGCCGACCACGAGAAAATTGGCGGATTGATGGCTGGTGTTGGCGATCGGGACTTGGGGCGCTTCGGCTTTGGGCCGGCCCGTTCCCGTCTTGAGTGGACGGTTTGCCGGCATAGTCAATTTCCAGAAGGGAGCGTTCCGGAGGGGAACGTCGTTCGACTCTACTCTGCTTGTCGTACCGCAATGTGCAAGGCGCGATAACAACTCAATCGGCACGGTATGAAGATGACTCCGGATCAGGAAGCCTTGATAGCATGAGTAGTTTCCGATTCTGTTGCTTTCAGGTCAGCAGCGTTACGGTGCTGGCTTGGTAAGTGCGGAGATTTCACAGCGCCATCACTTGATGGCGTGAGATGTGCGAATCGAAAAGCATCCGCCGAACCTCAATTTTCATAGCTATCTGGACTGAGCCATGCCGCATGACCGTTACCTGCAAGAAACGATACTCGCCGAACTGCGTCATTCGTGCAGTGCTCTTTCCAAGTGCATCGTGGTTACGGCAGTTGCGGGAGATGTGGTTCTTGCCGGCCACGTAGACAGCTTTACGGAAAAGCATACCGCTGCCTCTTTGGTAGCTTCTGTCGCAGGCGTGAGGAACGTGACAGACCAGATGGAGGTTCGTCCGAAGCTTGATCGGGATTGTCGAATGTTGATTGATTCCAGGCGTGCGAGGTCCGATGCACGCGTAGACAATGACGCATCACCCTGCGGCATATCAGCTGGAACCATGACTTTTACCACCGACAATGGACTATTGACCGTCACCGGCGAGATTGACTGGCGTCAAAGGATTCACCCCACGAGAACAGGCACTTCAGCCCCGACAGGTGGCTATGCCGCATCCAACATCAGCGATGACATTCTGCAGATGTTGCCGAGTTGTTTCTTTCCGACAGCCCCAGCCAGTCGCTGACCGTTGTTCGGACGCATTGAGACAACTTATTTCAGTGGCACCGAAGTACATCGAAGAAGGCCCATCTTCTGATTCCTCGGCCGCAGTGCGCGGTAGCGACGGTGGAGATTGCTTCAAAAATGGCACCGGCGGCTAGATTCTCACAAGCTGTAGTGAAGGGTTCTCCACATTTGCTCTAGGCTGCAGGATGCCCCGAACTTATGTGAAAGACAGATTCAATCAGCCAGCTGCCAAGGATAAAGACAGCAATAAACGCCAATGACCAAGGCTGCGTTATGGCCGTTGACCATAGGAAGCACACGAGCACAGCAAGCATTCCTAGAAATCCTGTGCCGATGAGCCATCGCGAGCCTTTCGTCTGACCGACAAGGCGCCAGTGAGCCACGTGCACTGCCATATATGAAATGAGAAAAGTGGCGCTGGCGATGCGGGCTAGCGCATCGAGGTCAAAGACATTCACCGTGATGATGATGGCGGCGATGCCCAACAATAGACCAGACGTTCCTTTGCGCCAGACTAGACGCTTGAACGCAAGCGGTAGCTGTTTCACTTCCGCCATCGATAGCGATATCTGCATGGCGGTGAATATCCACGCATTAACGGCAGATGCAGTGGCCAGCAGAGCTGCGATCGACACGATGATGTATCCAGTACTGCCCAGGACAGGCCGTGCCGCCACCGCAACGGCGGTATCAGCGTTGTGCGACAGCTGCGCAATGGGCACGCTTCCAACCACGATTACAGCCAGTGCAACGTAGAACAGCATAACTAGACAAATGGCCAGGTAAATCGCATGGGGGATGGTCTTTTTTGGATACGCCACGCTGCCGGCTGCGTTGGTCATCATGCCAAAGCCGGCATAGGCGAGAAACGTCAGGCCAACGCTGCTGACCAGGGGAAATATACGCGGCGTCGCGTGCCTGAGCATGCCGTGGGTGACCATGCCGTAGCCGCCTGCAACAATCAGCAAGGCCAGAATGATCAGCTTGATGGCGACCAGCAGCACTTCGGCTTTGCCGACGAGATTGGATCCGGCAATATTCAGAACGACCAGCAGCACGATGATCGTGGTGGCGAAGCTGTTGATCGAGAACGTGCTCGGCTGGCTCAGCAACAAGGGTGCCGCGTAGGCGCCGAACGCCTTGGCTACCAAGGCAATCGTCACGGCAATGGTCAGCAGATAGGTGAGCGACAACGTACCTGACAGCTTTCCTTTGCCAAAGGCTTCGTCGAAATAGGCAGCTAGGCCTCCCGCGTCAGGATATCGAGCGGCCAGCTTCGCGTAGGAGTAGCCGGACAACAGGGCGATGCCGCCGCCAAACAGGAACGCGATATATGTTTCGTCGCCGGCAACCAGCGCGACGACACCCAGCAGGGCAAATATGCCGGCGCCCACCATGGCGCCGATACCCATGGCCGTCACTGACCATATATTCATCGATCCCGAATTCTTCATTGGCAAAGCATCTTCCGCGTCCGGTTGGGTGGTGCCTCGCATCACTTCGTTGCCACGGCGAGCCTTGGCAGTGTGCAGGTCTGGCGTCACGGCCAACAGGTTCGGAAATTACCTAGGTCGCGCATATCGGCTGATGCCACGCAGGGTTGTTGGCATCGGCACAGCCGAAGGAAAAGAGGCACGCCCGAAGCTACCCTCTTGCGACGTAACGGCCAGGATTCTTGCCGAATCCTTTTAGTAAAAGAACTTCCGAGCGATTTCGCTGCACATGTCTTGCATGCCTGGTCGCAATCGGCGGACTGGCGAGATACGCCTGAGTACTTTCCGAGGCTGTTGGCAATGCCAGACATGGCATACGTTGCAATCCCCTTGGTCCAGCGCTGAGCCCACACATAGGAACTCCACCATGAAGCATGTGCAAACAACCAAACACGCCGTCATCCCTGCCAATGCCCCCGCAAACCACCACGCGTTGTCGAAGCCCGAACGTCCGTTGACTGCGCATGCCGCGAATGAGCTGATGCCGAAGTGGGCCAAATATCGCTCCGAAATGGCCAGCGAATTCCCGTCGCCTTTTCGTGGAACGAAAGATCCGCTGGCCGAGCAGATCGGAAAGTTTGTTTCGCGCCTTGACCAGTTGCGGCCCGAAGAGGGCGGCCCTGCCTTTCTGGGTAAGAGCCCTGCGCTCACGTACGAATATCCGGCGGTAAAGAACGTCGAGATCAACCAGGAAATGGGCGATCTCGACACCGTGCTGGATGACGTCGTGAAGCTGTTTGAAGGTGCGCCGAACTGGGGCAATCCGCTGACCATGTGCAATGTGATTCCGCAAGCCAATACGGCTGCGATCATTGCCTCCATGCTATCGCAGGTCTTCTCGGCCAATATCCTTGAAGGCGAATACGCGTGGAACGTGCATCGCGCCGAACTGGAAACCGCCGGCATGCTGGGCAATCTGGTTGGCTGGGACCCGGTAAAGACCGGAGCTATCTATACCTGGGGTGGCGGTGGCTGCTGGACCTACGGTCTGAAATATGGATTGACCCGCGTATTGCCCGATTCGATGCTCAAGGGTATCCGCACCGATGCCAAAGTCATCTGTTCGCAGCAGGCTCATTTCGTGCAGCGGAATGCTTCCGCGTGGATGGGTCTTGGCATGGACAACATCGTGCATGTACGCACGGATGTTGATACCAACCAGATGGACGTCGTTCACCTTGAAGAAATCCTGAAGGACTTCGCCGCCAAGAAGATTCCGGTAGCCACCGTGGTTTGCACCATGGGTACCACCGATGCCAGCGCCATAGATCCCATCGGCAAGGTGCGCAAGCTGCTCGATCGCTATCCGAATCCAGAAGGATATGGCAAGGCGGTCCTTTACGCCGATGCCGTGGTCGGCTGGTCCTGGGTGTATTTCAAGGACTACGATTTTGAAAACAACCCGCTGGAATTCTCCGATCGCATCTTGCCGATCCTGAAGCAGAACGGGCAGGCGATGGCCGAGCTGAGCTATGCCGATGCCGTCGGGATCGACTTCCACAAGGTCGGCTGGGCACCTTACGTCAGCAGCTGCTTCCTCTACAAGAATGCCGAGGAATTCGAAAAGCTGCACCACTGGGCGCCCGACGCGTATCTTCAAGTGCGCACGCCGTACAACCCGATGTACTACACGCTGGAAGTCTCGCGTACTGCCTCCGGTTCACTGGCCGGTTGGGCGACGCTGAAATATTTTGGCAAAGCCGGCATGCAGGCGATCCTTGGAGGCATCCTCGAGACCAAGTATTACCTCTACGACCTGCTCGAAAAGCAAAAGGACATGGTCTGCGTGAATCCGGATGACTCCGGCCTCATCACCTTGTTCCGGGTGTATTCGAAAGACGTCGATGCCCGCGTGCAGTACAAGAAGGAACTCAACGATGCGAAGTCGCGCGCAGATCTGGTCAAGAACAATGAGTTGACCAAGGCGGTCGGCGACAAGTTGTTCGAGTGGTTCCGTGCGGGCAAGCAGATCGATGGCAAGTACACGCCTTACATGAGCTTCAGTACGGGCTTCCGCAACACGGAATACAACCGTGAAGGCGATGACGCTGACGCTGTGATCTACGCCATCAAGTCGTTTCCGATGAACGTATTCGTGACGCCGGAAATCATGGCGTGGGCGCTGCATTGCGTGCACGCAGCCCGCGATGAAGTTCTGAAGGCGTAACAGATCTCCGCCTGGCGCGGGTGGTCTCAACACCACCTTCGCCATGTTCTCGAGCACCAAGGAACGAATCCATGTCAGCAGTCAGTGCTACCCCTGTCGTAACGTCGCCCCCTGCAGGCGATGCTCATGCAACGACAAAGCCAGCGATCGCAAAAAAGAAGGTAGTGATCAGCATGATGGCCTTTGCCATCATGAATATCACCACCATCGTCAGCCTTCGCGGCCTGCCCTCGCAGGCAGAATACGGACTGACATCGATTTTCTATTATGTCTTTGCTGCGATTTTCTTTCTGGTCCCGGTATCGCTTGTGGCTGCCGAACTGGCATCGGCCTTTCCGAAGCAAGGCGGCGTATTTCGCTGGGTCGGGGAGGCATTCGGCCCGCGCTGGGGATTCGCAGCCATGTATTACCAGTGGCAAGCCATAGTGATCTGGTTCCCTACTGTTCTTATTTTTGCCGCCGCGGCACTCGCCTACATCTGGTGGCCGCAGAGCTTCGATGAAGCCCTGTCAAACAACAAGCTTTATACGATCATCGTGCTGTTGGCGGTGTACTGGTTTGTCACGCTGTTTACCTTCCGTGGCATGCAAGCGTCTTCTCGACTGAGTTCGCTGGGGGGGTTGATCGGAACGATCATCCCCGGGGCGGTGTTGATTCTTCTGGGTGCAGCCTACGTACTGATGGGCAAGCCCATCCAGATGCCAATGCATACCAGCTTTTTCCCCGACTTCGGCGATTTCCACAGCATGGTCCTAGCGGCCGGCATCATTCTGTATTTCGCGGGTATGGAAATGCAGGCTGTGCATGTGCAGGATCTGGAAAATCCCACGCGCAACTATCCACTATCGATTCTTATCGCCACAGTCCTGGTAGTGCTGATTTTCGTGCTTGGCACACTAGCAGTTGGTATGGTGATTCCAAAGGCCGCGATTGATCTCAATCACAGCCTTCTTGTTGCCTATCGCGACCTGTGGGTGGCGATGGGCGTACCGTGGCTTGGCAATGTGATGGCCGCGATGCTGGCGTTTGGCGTGCTCGGACAGGTCAGCGTAATTGTGGCGGGCCCATCAACCGGCATGCTGGCCGTGGGCAAGGCCGGCTACCTGCCGCACATTTTGCAAAAGACAAACGCCCAGGGCATTCCGGTGTCAATTCTGCTGCTGCAGGGCATCGTGGTGACTGCGCTGTGCGTGGCGTTTACTGTACTTCCGTCGGTTGAATCGGCGTATCAGATCCTCAGTCAGATGGCGACGATCATCTACTTGCTGATGTACGTCATCATGTATGTGGCGGCAATAAAGTTGCGCTACTCGCAGCCGCAGAAAGTGCGCCCGTTCAAGATTCCTGGTGGCAATGCAGGCATGTGGATCGTAGGAGTGATTGGCTTGGCCGGTGCTTTGCTCGCCCTTGCCTTGAGCTTTATTCCGCCGCCGCAGATCAAGACCGGCAGCCCGGTCGTCTATATCGGCAGCTTGCTCATCGGTTGTGCCGTGTTCGTGGTGATCCCTTTCATCATCTATGCGTTGCATAAGCCCAGCTGGAAGTCACCGGATTCCAACTTCGAACCTTTCGAGACCGCGAAAGCGGCGGGTTGAGGTCGGGAATGGACGTGAAAGAAAGCTTGCATCAATCCGCGTTAACTCCGAAGTCCATCCACACGGATCTATGGCGTGCTTCCCGAATCTTGGCCAGGAAAGATTTCCACCGCGTCCTTGCCGCGTCCTGTCTTTTGGCCGCCGTCGGTTCGGCAAGTGCGCAGGACAACGGGTCCGATGTTGGTTACGCCGCGCTACAAAACCAATGGTTTACTGGGTCACTGGAAGCGCCGTCGCCGGCTCTGCCCAAGGCGGGGCTGGTAGCGCTGGAGCCTTATGCGATCTTCATCAATCCCACCGGCGCCTACGACAACGACGGCCGGCATGACGGGGTTGCCAATCAAGCGAGTCAGTTGGAGTCGGTGCTCGTATTTAAATACGGCATCACTGACAGGCTCACCGTCGAAGCGCTGCCGTCGGCTTCATATATTTCGAGCCAGCAGAACTATTTTGCCGGCGTCGACGATCTGCCGGTCGAACTGGAATACCGATTCAACGACGAAAATAGTCGAACAGGGTGGCCTTCGCTGACAGCTTCGTTCGGCGTCACCTTGCCGACCGGCGACTATCAACGCTTGAGTTCGGCCAGTAACGGCCTCGGTAGTGGCGTGTACATGCTTAAAGAGGGGTTGCTGTTGCAGTCGCTGTTCGACGCCAGTGATGGTCATCCCGTGCGGATCCGGGTGTATGGTGCTGCGTTCGAACCGTTGGATCATGCGGATATCAGCGGCATCAGCAGCTACGGTACCGATAGCGGATTCCGCGGAAATGTAATGCCCGGTACTTCCTTTCAAGCCGGCGTCGGTGCGGGCTATGCCTTTACCCAGCGCTGGGTGCTCGCCCTGGATGTTCTGCAGAACTACGGCAAGAGCTTTCGCACGATCGGCGTGGATTCCGGCGGAGTTGCGGTAAGCACGCGGAGCGCTGGCACAGCCAGCACAGCCATAGCCCCAGCCATGGAATACAACTGGTCGGGTAGCGTCGGCTTGATCGCCGGCGTGGAATTTACGACCGCTGGGCGAAACACCAGCTCATACGTGTCGCCGCAGATTGCGCTCGCCATATCGTTTTGAAGGCCTCTTTTGCCCTTGGCTGAAGCCGGCACGGTATATCGATCACATGCGTCCGCGTGGTTTTACTTCAGCCAACGAGTCATTCCCATCCACGAAGGAGGCACCGTCATGTTGCGCACCGTCAAAGATCTGGAACGTTATGCAATTCACGCTACCGATGGCCTCATAGGCCATGTCCGCGGCGTGTATTTCGACGATGAATCGTGGGTGGTGCGCTATCTGGTGGTCGACACCGGTGGCTGGTTGGCGAATCGAAAGGTTCTGATATCGCCCATCTCAGTAGCCCGTGTGAATCAATTGGACCGCGTGCTGTCGGTTTCCATCACGCGACAGCAGGTCAAGGACAGCCCCGACATCGATACGGACAAGCCAATTTCGCGACAACATGAAAGCGGCTATCTGGGCTACTTCGGTTATCCGTATTACTGGGGCAACGGTGGGTTCTGGGGCGCGGGATCCTTTCCCAGCCTATTGCTGAATGTCAGCGAACGTGGCATGGCCGGGTCGGATGGGCTTAGCAATTTCGAACGTACCCAAACGATGAGCGAGGCTGGATCCGAGCCCGGTGACGATGCCCACCTGCGCAGCTGCGAGGCCGTCGCCGGTTACCGCATCGAAGCGTCCGACGGACATATCGGGCACGTCAAGGGCTTTCTGGTGGAAGAGGCGACCTGGGCGATCCGCTATTTGATCGTTGCCACCAGCGACTGGTGGATAGGGCACGACGTGCTAATTGCGGTGCGCTGGATCGACAAGGTGAGTTGGCTGGAAAACTCCGTGACGGTGGGATTGACACGCCAAGCGGTGAAAGGCTCACCCGTTTATGACACTTCCCGTGTGCTTGATCGAGAGCATGAGGTAAGTGTTTTCAAACATTACAAGAAGACCGGTTACTGGACGGACTAGCACGCTTTCATGGATCGACCTATGCGCGCGTGTCGTTCACGCCAATGAAGAGGTTTGGCAGTGCGGTAGCCTGCCTCCACTGAGTAATTTCCGAACCTACCGAAGATGTCCTGACAGTCTTAAGGTCACGGCCTATCACTCACCTGAAAACCGAGGACAGCGAAATGCAGCCATATTTCTGGAGTAATTGGTATTTAAGCTGGGGCTGGTTTCTATGGTTCGGGATTATCTTTCTAGTTTTTTCTAGCATGGGCAATTGGGGCTATACCTACGCAGCACACAGAAAGTACGGTTTGCTGGGGCAGAAAGGTGCGCTTGATTTTCTCAACGAGCGCTATGCGCGCGGTGAAATTACCCGTGACGAGTTCAGCCGAATGAAGGTCGATATCGCGGAAACGGACTGAAGGCGAAGCGCACGCGGCATCGTTCGATGCGTTCGCATATCGGTGATGCCAGGGTATACAGAAGCGAGAAGAAAACTTCTTCTCGCTTCTAAGTAATTTCCGACGCTACCGCTTGCGGTCGGTCGGCCCTATGGTCATCACATCGACTACAGAACTGCCGATCCTGCAGTGCCCACCAACGGACTAACTCATGAAAACTGACACGCAACTAAAAAATGACATCATCTCCGAGCTGGAATGGGAGCCATCAGTCAACGCAAATCAGATCGGCGTCGAGGTCAAAGGCGGCGTCGTTACGCTAGCTGGCCACGTTGACAGTTATGCGGAAAAGTGGAATGCAGAAAAGGCGGTTGAGCGTGTTTCGGGTATTCGTGCGCTTGCCGTTGAGATGACGGTGAAACTGCCTGGATCTAGCACACGTTCGGATACTGAAATCGCCCACGCAGCTGAGGGCGCGCTGAAATGGCAAACCTTTTTACCGGAAGGTACGATAAAGATCATGGTAGAGAGCGGCTGGATCACCCTGTCCGGCCGGGTGGAGTGGGAGTACCAGCGCCAGGCTGCGACCACCGCGGTGCGTCACCTCCTTGGTGTCAAAGGTCTCAACGACGAGATCGCGATTACCTCCAAGGTCTCTGCCAGCAATGTCAAAACGAATATCGAGTCGGCACTCAAACGGCGGGCAATTGCCGAAGGGAAGAGAATTTTTGTCGCTGTCGATGGCTCCGATGTCACCTTGACTGGCGAGGTAGATACCTGGACGGAGCGAGAGCAGGCATGGAACTCAGCCTGGGGCACTGCCGGTGTTGAGAAAGTCGTGAACAACATCACCATCGTTTGACTGCTATTACACCTTGGCGAGGTCTTATGGGCCTCGTTGAGTTTTCTGAGTGGCGCCAGACAAACGCGCATCGAACACGCGATACATATCTGGATCTTCAAAGTCATCGCGGATCATCGGCTTTTGATTATCGAGCTGCAGCCGTTGACAGCAATCAACGACATTTTTGAGCGCCTGAAGGGTGACGTGCTATTGCGCGTTTTCCGGAAGGGAGCTGGTCGAATCGATCCAGGGCAGCATCGAACACGAGACGAAGAGCGACGCGCTGCATGAGACGCAGATGCTGGATGAGCGGCGTCTCAGCAGCCTCGCGACTACACGAATCACCAGTCATGGAGTTCTTCATGAGAGCCTTGCGCATAGAAAAACACGACAAATCACTGCCAGCTTACTCATCGCCCCCAGCGACGTCGCAGCGACGTACGCTGGAAACACTGTTTCGCCATCCATCGGCGCAAAATGTCGAATGGGGCGATGCACTCGCGTTATTTGAGGTTCTTGGTGAGGTAGAGCACAAGCACAACGACAAGTGGACGCTGCAAGTCGGTGGGGAACGCCTATTGATGCATCAGCCGCACGGCAAGGATTTGACCGAATTGGAAGTGATCGAGCTGCGGAAATTTCTGCAACGGGCTGGTTGGTCTGCGAAAGGTGAAATGGGAACACATTGCGAAGTCACTCAAAAACCAACGAGCCTTTTGTTAGTCGTGGATCACCACGAGGCGAAAATTTATCACATCGGCGCGGATCCGCATGATGCTACCCGACGGGAAATCAAACCTTACGACCCTCATCACTTCCTGCATCACCTTAAGCACAAGGATCAGGATCGTGAGCGCGGCCAGCGCGCAGCGGAAGATCCTAGCTTTTATGTGCGCATTGCGGCGGCGCTGGCTACCGGTGGAAGCATCATCGTGGTTGGCCATGGCAACGGCCACAGCAACGCAGCGCATCGCTTGGTCGAGTATTTGCACGCGCACCATCCCGAAACCTATGCACGCATTGTCCGCGAGGTGGCCGATGATTTATCCAGCATCACCTCAGCCAAACTCCGGGAAATCGTTGGGCAGACGGCATGATGATGCGCTGCCAGGTCGATACTTGCCCAGCGGCGGCTAAGTCTCCTTGCGTGCAAAAGCCGAGTGGTTCGCCGCCTTCGTTAGAAGTAAAGCGAACCTTGCTTAACGGCAAAACTGCGTTGCTGGATCTCCGTCAGATGCGCGAAGCGGATCTAATATCAATCGACGCGGGCATTTCGTCGTTCGATCTGATGACCAATGCGGGCACCGCAGTGGCCGGCGTCATCACTACGCGCTGGACCTCGCGTCCTCTGCTAGTGCTGTGCGGGCCAGGTAATAACGGCGGTGATGGTTTTGCGGTGGCACAGCAGCTTATCGAAGCAGGCTGGCCGGTTCGGGTCGCAATGCTCGGCTCACGCGATGATTTGAAAGGTGAAGCACGTCGCCACGCGGAGCGCTGGCAAGGCAATGTCGAATCGCTCAATCCGAACGTACTGAAAGGTGCCGAGTTGATCGTCGATGCGCTATTTGGTGCGGGGTTGAGTCGCACGCTCACCGGCGCTGCACTGGAAACGTTGGCTGCGGCAGACCGTGATGGAGTACCGATCATTGCCATCGACGTACCCAGCGGCGTAATGGGGAATACGGGTGCAGTGATGGGAGCCGTGCGCGCCACGCTGACAGTGACGTTTTTCCGTAAGAAGCCAGGCCATCTCTTACTACCCGCACGCAACCTATGTGGCGAGGTGTTCGTGACCGATATCGGTACGCCGTTGTCGGCGCTGGAAGCGATATCCCCCATGACGTTCGAGAATGATCCTTGCCTTTGGCGCGCCGACTTGCCCACGATATCGGACGATGCCAACAAGCACACCCGTGGTCACGCGCTGATCTTTGGTGGTTACCCAATGACCGGTGCAGCGCGAATGGCGGCCCGTGCTGCCGCGCGAGCTGGTGCTGGGCTAACCACTATTGCAGTACCTGAAGTGGCACTCCGCATCTACTCGGCCTCGCTGACAAGCATCATGGTTCGGCCTATCGTGACGCCGGACGATTTTGTACACCTGCTGAATCGCAGCCAGTTTTCGGCGTGGCTCATCGGCCCGGGCGCAGGGGTGGACAAGGAAACGCTTGGGCGCACCTTGGCCATGCTTGCCACGGGTTGCCCCACAGTGATCGATGCCGATGCCATCACCGTATTCCAGGACAATCCCAGCGCGCTTGATCGTGCAATCAAAGGCCCCTGTGTGATGACACCGCACGATGGCGAATTCCGGCGGGTATTCGATCCCTCGGGCGACAAGCTTACGCGCACCCGCGCCGCCGCCAAGCGCAGCGGTGCCGTAGTCGTGTTGAAGGGTAGCGACACCGTTATTGCCGCACCGGATGGCAATGCCATCATCAACACCAACGCACCGGCAACGCTAGCCACGGCCGGTTCAGGCGACGTACTCGGCGGCATCATTCTCGGCCTGATGGCGCAGGGTATGACAGCATTTCTTGCCGCCGCCGCTGGTGTGTGGTTGCACGGTGCCGCGGCGGCTGAGTTCGGACCAGGTCTGCTAGCGGAGGATCTGCCAGATCTGCTTCCGCGTGTCTTCCACCGACTGGCCTCAGAGGGGAACTGATAAACGCTTTGCGAGCATAGATCGAATTCCGCGGCATTCCTTCCGTACAAAAGGCTCAGCCACCCGTATTATAGATCTAGCGTATGGATGACTTGGGTGGCATCTTCCGAATCGCGCGTGCATCGGAAACCGAGGTACTTAGCCAGCTCACGCATCGGTTCATTGGCTGCAGAGTCCATCGAGAACATCTGACGAAAGCCGTTTTGACGCGCCAAGTCGATTAGATGCCGCATCAAGGCCACGCCTAGGCCACGATGTTGCCAGTCGTCGGCGACTGTCACTGCACACTCGCAATGTTTGTCATCGCCCGAAGCACTGTACCGGCTCACCCCGACCTCGCGCAGTGTACCGTTGTCGTGCACCAGAGCGACGAAGGCCATGCTGTTGTGGCAGTCAATGTTTACAAGTTGGTCAAGCAGCGATGGGCTCGCCTCACGAATCTCGCCGAGAAAGCGAAAATGGCGCGATTCAGTCGACAACCGATCGATGAATTTTCTTTCGCGCTCGCGATCTTCGGGACGAATTGGCCTTAGCAATACGCGACTTCCGTCGCTCAACTTTTCGAGCCAATGATCGCCTTCAAGTTCAGCAATGCTAGGTAGCTGCCCAGTTGGAATGGCTGACATTGTGCGATCTCCTTCAGTAGCTAAACGCGGCTCGGTCGGCAACTACCAGAGCACCCAAGATCATCGTTCGCCAACGCCCGCAACACCAAAGCCCAATCGAGATCGATAGAAACCAATACCGCAAGCGGCTTACAAGGTGGCTTGGCAAGCAAAAATCAAATAGCGTCGGATTCAAGCCGACAATTATGTCAATACGATGCGCGTGCGGGAGTTTGTACGTCTGTGCGCTATCGCACTCAGCGCAAAATGAGGTCCAGCAGATGAGGTAATACTGCTGGACGCTAGCTCAATTCGTCTGGCAACTCTGCATCATTACGCTCGCGGTTCGCCATATCGGTGGCGTGTACCTCGTACCACATCGCATTGAGAATGGCGAAGGCACAGGCCAGTCCCAGTCCGAGTACCCATGAGAAATACCACATCAGATTGCGCTCCTTTCAATAGCCGCCGTGCGCCTTGCGCACCTGTTCGAGGGTGACCCGGCCACGCATCACGCGGTACACCCAGCTGGTGTAGAGCAGGACGATCGGCAGCAACACGACGGTGACGATCAGCATCAGCTGCAGGGTGCCATGGCTGGAGGAAGCGTCCCATACGGTGAGGCTGGAACGCGGGTCGAGGCTGGACGGCAGCAGGAACGGAAACAGCGCGAAGCCGGCCGAGGCGATCGTGCTGCCCACCATCAGGCTGCTGGCGATGAAGCCGGCGACGCTGCGCCGGCCGATCAGCGCCTGCACACCGACGGCCGAAACCAGCGCCAGCACCGGCGCGATCCAGAACCACGGATAAAGCATGTAGCTGGCAAACCAGCTGCCACCGACGGCGACCTGCTTGTACAGCGGATTGGAGGCGCCGTCGGTCACCACCGGGCCGGCGATCGCGTAGCCGGGCAGGCCATAAGCCACCCAAACGCCGGCCAGCACGTAGAGGACGGCATAGGTCAGCGTCATCCAGCGCGCGATCTTTACCGCACGTGCGGCAATTAAGTGATCGGCCTTCAACGCCGCCCAGCAGGCGCCGTGCGCCAACAGCATGCTCAGCGAGACCAGCCCGCACAGCAGCGCGAACGGATGCAGCAGCTCGAAGAAACCGCCATGCCAGCTCATTCGCAGGTCATCATCAAACCGGAAGGGTGCACCGAGGAACAGGTTGCCGAAGGCGACGCCAGCCACCAGCATCACCAGCACCCCGGAACCGGTGAGCACCCAGTCCCACAGCGAAGCCCAGCTCGGATCATGGATCTTGCCGCGGAAATTGAAACCGACCGGGCGCAGGATAAAGGCCAGCAGCACCAGCGCGATCGCCAGATACATGCCGGAAAACGACACCGCGTAAAGCGTCGGCCATGCCGCGAACGTCGCTCCGCCGGCGAGGATGAACCATACCTGGTTGCCCTCCCAGGTCGGTTCGATGCCCTCCAGCAGCACCTGCCGTTCCTCGTTGTTTCGACCCAGAACCTTGAGCAGGCCGGCGACACCGAAATCGAAGCCGTCCATGATGGCGAAGCCAATCAGCAGGGTGCCGAGCAGGGCCCACCAGATCACCCGCAGCGTAGCGTAGTCGAGCATGGTGAGGCCCTCAGTTGTTAACCGTGGTGGATGGAACGGCATAGGGCCAAATACCCAGGCCATCGGGTCCCTTGCGAGTGAACTTCAGCATCAGCATCACGTCGACGATGGCCAGCGCGGTGTAGAACAGTACGAAGCCGCCCAGCGAAGTGAGTACCTGACCGGCGCTGACCGACGACACACCAAGCGCGGTCGGCAAGACACCTTCGATCGCCCACGGCTGGCGCCCGTATTCGGCAACGATCCAGCCCAGCTCGATCGCCACCCACGGCAGCGGCAGGCTCCACAGGGCCACGCGCAGATACCAGCGCTGGCTATCCAGCTGGCGCTTGCTCGCCTTCCAGAACGAGAACGCAAACAGTGCGATGAAGTAGAAACCGCAGCCGACCATGATGCGGAACGCCCAGAACAGCACCGGCACATTCGGGATGGTGCTGTCGGCAGCCTGCTGAATCTCCGCCGGCGTCGCCTGGCGCGGATCGTCGACGTATTTCTTCAGCAGCAGGGCATAACCCAAATCCTGGTCGTGCGCAGCGAGCGTGGCCTTGGCCTGCGTGTTGTCCTTGTCCTGGCGCAGCATCAGCATCGCGTCGTAGGCCTGGATGCCGTTGCCGATACGGCCCTTGGCGGTATCCACCAGTTCGGCGATGCCGGGCATCGTCTCGTCGGTCGAATGAGTGCCGATCAGGCCCATCACCCAGGGAATCTTCACCGCGAAGTGCGTCGTGCGCTGCTGCACATCGGGGATGCCGAACAGGGTGAACGAGGCCGGCGCCGGTTCGGTCTGCCACATCGCCTCGATCGCGGCCATCTTCATCTTCTGGTTCAGCGACACGTTGTAACCAGAATCGTCGCCCAGCACCACCACCGACAAGGCGGCCGCCAGCCCGAAGCTCGCCGCCACCGTCATCGAGCGCTTGGCGAAATCGACATTGCGCCCGCGTAGCAGATACCACGCGCTGATTGAGAGCACGAACATCGATCCCATCACATAGCCGGCACTCACGGTGTGCACGAACTTGTCCTGCGCCACCGGGTTGAACAGCACCTCGGAGAACGAGGTCACTTCCATGCGCATGGTCTGGGGGTTGAACGCAGCGCCGACCGGATGCTGCATCCACGCGTTCGCGACCAGGATCCACAGCGCCGACAGGCTGGTGCCCAATGCGAGGAACCAGGTCACCAACAGGTGCTTGATCCGCGAGATACGATCCCAGCCCATGAAGAACACGCCGACCAGGGTCGCCTCCAGGAAGAACGCCATCATCCCCTCGATCGCCAGCGGTGCACCGAAGATGTCGCCCACGTAATGCGAGTAGTACGCCCAGTTCATGCCGAACTGGAACTCCATCGTCACGCCGGTCGCCACGCCCATCGCGAAGTTGATGCCGAACAGCACACCCCAGAACTGCACCATGCGCTTCCACACCTCGCGTCCGGTCATCACGTAGACGCTTTCCATGATCGCCAGGATCCACACCAGCCCCAACGTCAGCGGCACGAACAGGAAGTGGTATAGCGCGGTCAGCGCAAACTGCAGGCGCGACAGTGTGACGACATCGGTATCGATGATCATGGGTGACCTGCAGGTGGGGTTGGTGCAGCGGGCGCCAGTCGACGCGCGATCGCGTCCGGGCTGGTATCGGGTTTTGCCTGCGGCGCGAACAGCAGCCACCAGATCAGCAACAGCAGTGCGATCTTTATGGCAATGACGGCGAATAACTCAAGCGTCAGCCGATGCAATGGCTTAAGAGATAACGATGCCGGGTAGTTAGACATACCTCGAATCCCGATAGTGCTTACAAAGTGACATTTGGGTCATAGGATCTTCGCGTCGCACGCACACCGATGTAGGCCTTGATCGCAGCGATAGCCAACGGCATTGCACCGAAGATGATGAACACCAGGTCGCCTGGGAGACGCAGCCATTCGATCAGGCGTGCAGCGTCGGTGCCGGTATAGGCGAGGCTGCGTGCATGCCAGTAACCGTGTTGCACCACATCCCACACCTGAAGCACGCCGCCGGGGAACATGCTCAGCGCCACCATCAACAACAGGCCGATGTTGGTGCCCCAGAAGCCGACCTTGATGTATTTCTCAATGCCCGGCCAGCGGGTGTCATCGGTGGTCTGACGAAGCACGAACACCATCAGGGCGATCGCCAGCATGCCGAACACGCCCATCATCGCGGCGTGGCCATGGTTGGGCGTGAGGATGGTGCCAACTTCGTAATAGCTGATGATCGGCAGGTTGATCAGGAAGCCGAACACGCCGGCGCCAAGGAAATTCCAGAAACCCACCGCAATAAGGAAATAGAACGTCCATTTGTGCGGCACGGCGATCGATCGGTCGCAGATGTCGCAGTCGCCGCGAGTGGTCCGAACGAAATCCCAGGCATCCAGTGTCAGCAAGGTCAGCGGCACCACTTCGAGTACCGAGAACATCGCCGACATCGCCATGTTGATCTGGCTCTGGCCGGTGAAGTACCAGTGGTGGCCGGTGCCGATGAGACCGCCACCGAAATACAGGATGGCATCCAGGTAAATCACCCGCAGCGCGGTGTTGCGCCGGGTCAGGCCGAGCTGGAAGAACGTCAGTGCGACCACCGTCGTGGCGAAGAACTCGAAGAAGCCCTCCACCCACAGATGGATGATCCAGAAGCGCCAGGTGTCGACGACCGTGAAGTTGGTCTTGGCACCAAAGAACAGCGCCGGCAGATAGAACATCGGAATCGCCAGTGCCGCGTAGAGGAACATCCGCGCCAGCGGTCGTGCCTCCGGATTGGCGACCGTACGTGGCCGTGCCAGCCACCACAGCATGGCGAACCAGCCGAGCAGCCCGACCACCATGAGGTATTGCCAGAAGCGGCCAATTTCCAGGTATTCCCAGCCCTGATTGCCGAACCAGAACCACCAGTCACCCAACCATCCGGACAGGCCCGCCCACTCTCCGAGCAGGCTGGCGCCAATCACCAGCACAAACGCGGCAAACAGCACGTGGATGGCAGGTGCCAGCCAGCGCGGCTCATCGGCGCGCAGCGAACGACCCAGAAATAGCGCAGCCGCGACGTAGGCCGTGGCGATCCAGAAAATCGCCGTCTGCAGATGCCATATGCGCAGCAGATTGCTGGGGAAGATTTTCTCCAGCTGGAAGCCATAGAAGCTGACGGGGTCGGCGCGAAAATGCGCGACCGCTCCGCCCACCAAGGTCTGCATCAGGAACAGCAGCATCACCACTACGAAAAACTTCACCAGCGCCCGCTGGCCGTGGCTGGCCTGTCCCGGAATCACCTGTGGGTGCACATGATGGCCACGGGTAACCCAGCCCAGATAATCGAATTTGCCGAAGGCCAGCAGCACCGCTCCAATGCCACCAAGCAGCACCACCAGACTCAATGCGCTCCACAGCAAAGCCCCCGGCGGCGGCCGATTGCCGACCTCGGGGTCATAGGGAAAGTTATTGGTATAGGAATAGTGGCTACCTGGCCGATCGGCGACCGAAGCCCATGCCGCCCAGGTGATGAACGCAGTGAGCTGGTGCAACTCGACTGGATCGGTGATCAGGTCGGGTTTGAGTCCACCATTCCCTGCCGGATCGTGGAAGTAGTTCTTCCAGTGGGGGATTTGCTGGCGATAGGCTGCTGCTTCCGGTGCGGTTATCTGCAGCGTGTCGCTGGCAGCATCAAAGCGATTGGTCTTCAACGTCACCGCAACTTGCGCGCGGATCGCCGCGGTCTGCATCGGCGTCAGCTCGGCTACCGGTTTGCCGTATTGCTGCTGTGCCAGCGCCGTGGCGGTGTCGTCACCGATCTCGTGGAGCGCCTCGGCGGAATAATCGGGTCCGAGGTAGGCGCCGTGTCCCCAGATCGTGCCGTTATCCATCAAACCGTAACGCAGGAACAGCGCCTGGCCGTTGCTGATGTCGTCCGCGGTGAAGAGCGTGGTGCCGTTGGAGTCCTTTACCTGACCGGGTATCGGCGGTGCGTTGCGATAAGCCAGAAGGGTGATTGCAAGCAAGGCGGCAAAGCCGAACACCAGCACGATCAATACCGAACGAACCCACCAGGGCGATAGTCGAGATTCTTCGGGTTCGTTCTTCGGTTGCGCGGCTTCGGCCATGATCATTCCCCCTGACGGGTTGGAAGTATCGTGGCGTGTCGGCGAACCCGCTTGGCGATGCTGCAACGCATGGACGGTATCACAGGCAGCGTGACGGTTTAGTGCACCGTGTGGATGACGTACTTGTTGATGGCGTGCAGATCACGAGCAGATTTACTCCCGCGAGCCGAGTGTGCGGCAACGTACAGAGCGTGCCGCTGGAAGAGCAGATCATCCAATAGCGGTTCGAAAGCAATATTGACGACACCGACGACAGGGACATTTCTCGAATATCAACGCCAAACTGGATAGCGCCGACATGCAATCTAACGAACACCGTTCCAATCATCCGATTCGCATTCGCAAAAGTGATCACGAACTGGATATCGAGAAGCACTCCGAAGTCGTCGAAGACGAAGACGGCGGTGTCGAAGAAGATTCATGGAATCATCGCCGTAGTCACAGTTCGTTGAACAATCCTTCTCTGGGTCGCCGGCCCGAACGCGCCGATCCGACCATGATGCACGATCGCCGGTAGTGGAAGCTGCCACCGCGCGCTCTCATGCATAGCGCTTACCAGCATTCGCGTAGCAACGACTCTGTCCAGAGAATGCACGGCTTTTGGCACGTAGGAGCCGTCGATGGCTGCGTCTAAACCACTCATCCTGACTATCAATGGAGGATCGTCGAGCATCAAATTTGCGCTGTTCGAGGCTGGTCATTCGCTGCAGAGGTTGCTTGCAGGTGGGATTGATCGGATTGGACTATCGCAGGCCAACTTTCAGGTGCAGGGCTTGAGCCAGGCGGATAGCTTTTCGCGACTGGTGACGGCGCCGGATCACACGGTGGCAGTTGGTATTCTGATGGACTGGATCAAGGAACGACTGGGCTCTAAGGTGTTGGCCGCTGTAGGGCATCGCGTGGTGCAGGGAGGGTCGAAGTACAGCGAACCGCAGTTGATCACCGATGAACTGATCGCGGACGTGCGTCAGCTTGTTCCCTTTGATCCTGAGCATCTGCCGGAAGAAATCCTGTTGATTGAGGCAGTTCGTCGACGGTTTCCCGACTTGCCACAGGTCGCATGCTTCGATACGGCCTTTCACCACGACCTGCCACGGGTGGCTCAGCTGCTGCCCATTCCTCGTCGTTACGAGGCACAGGGTGTTCGGCGGTACGGATTTCACGGCCTGTCGTATGAATTTCTGATGGGGGAACTGACCCATCAGGCGGGAGCAGAAGCGGGGCAGGGCCGCGTGATTCTTGCGCATCTCGGTAACGGTGCGAGCTTGGCGGCGGTCCATCACGGGAAATCCGTGGATACAAGTATGGGATTTACTCCGACCTCCGGGTTACCCATGAGCACGCGCTCCGGCGACCTAGATCCCGGACTTATCTGGTACCTGGCGCACACAGAAAAAATGAGTGCAAAGCAGTTCAACGAAATGGTCACAACCAAATCTGGATTGCTCGGCATATCGGAGACCAGCTCGGATATGCGTGATCTCCTCGACCGTGAGGCGCAGGACGTGCGTGCGGCGGAAGCTGTCGCTCTTTTCTGTTACCAGGTCATGAAATGGATTGGCGCATTCGCGGCAGCTCTGGGTGGACTGGACACGCTGGTGTTTGCCGGCGGCATTGGTGAAAACGCGCCGCTCATCCGGCAAAGGATTTGCGACGGACTCAGCTTTCTTGGCATCGAACTGAACCAGCAACGCAACGCACAGCATGCATCGTTGATTTCGTCCGATGCCGGACGAGTCAAAGTGCGAGTCATCCGCACCGACGAAGAACTCATGATCGCGAAATCCGTCGCTCGCGTCCTCAATCTCGGCTAATGCGGGAAACCCAGGTTATGAAAACCGCCACACTCACATCGGAACTTCTCCACAAGATGGACGCCTATTGGCGCGCCGCCAATTATGTGTCGGTCGGCCAGATCTATCTCTACGACAATCCGTTGCTGCGCGAACCGCTGACGCTGGCACACGTAAAGCCGTTGGTGGTCAGTCACTGGGGCACGACTCCTGGTCAGAATTTCATCTACGTGCATTTGAACCGTGTCATCAAGGAATATGACTTGGACATGTTCTATGTCGCTGGTCCCGGTCACGGTGGTCCGGCCGTTGTAGGGAATGTCTATCTCGAAGGTACATGGACGGATGTCTATCCAGATGTCACCCAGGACGAAGCCGGACTGAAAAAACTGTTCAAGCAATTCTCGTTTCCGGGCGGCATCTCCAGCCACGTTGCGCCCACGACGCCGGGTTCCATTCACGAAGGTGGAGAGCTGGGGTACTCGCTGAGCCACGCTTTTGGTGCTGCCTTCGACAATCCTGGCCTGATCGTGGCCTGCGTCATCGGCGACGGTGAGGCAGAAACCGGACCGCTGGCCACTGCGTGGCAGTCGAACAAGCTGCTTGATCCAATCACCGATGGTGCGGTGCTGCCGATCCTGCATCTAAATGGCTACAAGATCAGCAACCCGACGGTGCTGGCGCGCATCGATCATGATGAGTTAGAGCAGTTTTTTCTTGGCTGCGGCTGGACGCCATACTTCGTCGAGGGCAATGACCCGGACACGATGCACGAGTTGATGGCCAGCACGCTGAACCAGGCGATCGAAGACATCCGCACGATCCACGCCAGCGCGCGCGCGGAGCACAACACCACTCGCCCACGCTGGCCAATGATCGTGCTGCGTTCACCCAAAGGCTGGACCGGACCCAAGATAGTCGACGGCTTGCAGATCGAAGGGACCTTTCGTTCGCATCAGGTGCCGCTGTTAGTCGACGCTGCGCATCCCGATCACGTGAAGCTGCTGGAAAGCTGGATGAAGAGCTATCGCCCCGAAGAGCTGTTCGACCAAAATGGTCGGCTGATAGCGCAGCTTGCGGCACTGGCACCGATGGGTGACCGGCGCATGGGCTCCAATCCGCACGCTAACGGGGGCCTGCTGATGCGCGATCTACGCATGCCGGACTTCCGCGAGCACGCGGTGCAGATTACGTCATCAGGCGCCGTAGATGCCCAGGACACCATGGTGCTAGGCAAATTTCTGCGCGACGTCATCACGCTCAATCATGAGCAGCACAATTTCCGCCTGTTCGGCCCCGATGAGACGCTGTCTAATCTGCTGGGCGCCGTCTTCGAAGCGACCGACCGCCAGTGGGACGCGAACACGCAGGGCAATGACGAGTACCTGGCACCCAGCGGACGCGTGCTGGACTCGATGCTCAGTGAGCATCAATGCGAAGGATGGCTGGAAGGGTATCTGCTGACCGGCCGGCACGGCCTGTTCAACAGCTACGAGGCGTTTATCCGCATCGTCGACTCGATGTTCAGCCAGCACGCCAAGTGGCTGAAGGTGACCAAGGAGTTGCCCTGGCGCCGGCCGATCGCTTCATTGAATTACTTGCTCGCCTCGCACGTCTGGCAGCAGGACCATAACGGCTTCACGCATCAGGATCCCGGCTTTCTCGATCACGTGATCAACAAGAAGGCTGACATCGTGCGGGTGTACCTGCCGCCGGATGCCAACTGCCTGCTATCGGTAGCTGACCACTGCCTGCGCAGCCGCAACTACGTCAATGTGGTGGTAGCCGGCAAGCATGCGTTGCCGCAATGGTTGAGCATGGATGCGGCCGTGGTGCACTGCACGCAAGGTATCGGTATCTGGCAATGGGCAAGCAATGATCAGGACAGCGAACCGGATGTGGTGATGGCCTGCTGTGGCGATACACCGACGCTAGAGGTGCTGGCCGCGGTATCGATCCTGCGTGAGCATCTACCCGAGCTGAAGATCCGGGTGGTCAACGTGGTCGACTTGATGAAACTGCAGTCTTGTTCCGAGCATCCGCATGGATTGAGCGACGCGGATTACGACTCGCTGTTCACTCGCGACAAGCACATCATTTTCGCGTTTCATGGCTACCCATGGCTAGTTCACCGGCTCACCTATCGGCGCACCAATCGCGAATTGCATGTGCGTGGCTACAAGGAGGAGGGCACGATCACGACGGCTTTCGACATGCGCGTCCAGAACGACCTGGACCGTTTCCATCTCGTGCAGGATGTCATCGATCGTCTTCCGCATCTGGGCTCCAAGGGGGCTTACCTCAAGCAGCAGATGCGCGACAAATTGATCGAGCACAAGCACTACATCGACAAGCACGGTCAGGACTTGCCCGAGATTCGAAACTGGAGGTGGGTAAATCAGGTCGCCCCTGAGGGGAAACCGGAAGCTGGATACGTCCATGCCTGAATTGACCCCAGGAGCCCACGAAAATCTATCGGGCGACAAAGCCGCATCAACGACTCGCGGAGCAGTCGTCTCGGTGCGCGGCAGTGTGGTCGATGTGCGGTTTGACCACGGCCTGCCGGATATCTATGCCCTGCTTCGCGCAGGCGAAGCAGGGCATATCGTCATCGAAGTGATGGCCCAACTCGATGCTAACCGTGTGCGGGGTATTGCCTTGACGCCAACGCAAGGTTTGGCCCGGGGAATGCCTGTAGAAAACTCGGGCGCCCCTCTACTGGCACCGGTCGGTAAGCAGATCATCTCGCGTATGTTCGACGTGTTCGGCAACGTCATTGACCACCAGCCGGAACCCGCAGACCTCCAATGGCGCTCCGTTCATCGTGCTCCACCGTCGTTGTCCGAACGTTCCACAAGATCTGAGATATTCGAGACAGGCATCAAAGCTATTGATGTGCTTGTACCGTTAGAACGA
>Ga0302233_10000140_pt1 | contig 67706 bp, 76 predicted proteins | sample II_Palsa_N3_1_FD_193516 | JGI IMG/M metagenome (GOLD analysis project Ga0302233, IMG submission 193516) | Peat permafrost microbial communities from Stordalen Mire near Abisko, Sweden - II_Palsa_N3_1 | ecosystem: Environmental > Terrestrial > Soil > Palsa > Peat permafrost | place: Sweden... | reverse complement strand
AACCGACCAGCGCCGATGATAGTGTGGCATTTGCCATGTGAAAGTAGGACGTCGCCAGGCACTTTGTTTATAAACCCTTACCACCTTGGTAAGGGTTTTTTTTTGCTTTTTTTTGATCAACAGATGACTTGTTTTTATTTAGAAATATTGGTATTTTAGTTGATTGAATAATTTATTAATTGCGCCGAATAACCATTGGGAGATAATGATGCGAATACTGATTTCATTGCTGACTGTGATCACGGTCTTTATGTTGAATGGCTGTGCAGGTAAAACGGGTCATGCATTTCTAGAGAAGGCAAGTGAACCTGACATTGCTCAGAGTTTAGTTGCAAATCGCACAACCAAAGACGAAGTGAAACAAAAGTTTGGCGATCCTCAAGATGTAGATTTTGAAGAAAATGGTAATGAAAAATGGGTTTATTCGTTTACCCGCTCTTCTGCAAAAGCAGCCAACTTTGTCCCAGTGGTCAGTGCATTTTATAGAGGGACCAATGATACAACTAAAAAGCTAAAAATTGTATTTAATAAAGAAGGTAAACTACTTCGTTATGCGTTTACCAGCAGCCAAGGCGAAACCAAGCTTGGAGCCTTCCAATAGATAAGCATCCATAAGCTGTTTATGGGTGAAACCAGCCAGTGCCGATGACGAGTGTGGCGTTGCCCTGTGAAACTAGGGCCTCGCCAGGCTCTTTGTGGATAAACCCTTACCTTTCGCGTAAGGGTTTTTTTGTGTTACAATATTTGCTTGAAAGATAACAACAGGTTTATAGCTTAAGCTTACCTACACCATAATTTCAACAAGGGCATAAAATGACATTTTTTCAATTAATAAAAAAAATGACCGGTTTAATCGGTAAGCACTGGCAACCCTTATTTTTGTTATTGCTTTCTTTGATGGTATGGGACTGGTTGTTATTTAAGCTGATTGCTTGTCTGCCGTCACTCAGAGATCACCTATCAGTCTCGAGCTTTATAGTCCTAATAACTATGTTGACGGTCGGCATGATGCTTATGACCTGTTTTTCTATAAACTTGCTGATAGTATACCTCGATGCTTTGGCGCAAAAGCAAGCTTTAAACCATCGACTTTTTTTCTTGCAAGCTGTTAAGAAAGCTCCAATTCAATTGTTATATAATGTTCTCTTATGTCTATGGTTGGTCATCATGATCCTTCCAGTGCTGGGCATAGAAATATTGGGATATTGGTTGTTATTTAAAGATGCCTTCAGTGGATCGTCAACAGCCAGCCTAGGTTTGTGCAGTTATGGGGCAGTTTGTGCTGCTTTGTTAATATATATTTACTTGGCCGTCACCTATCGCTTTTATTTTGTCGAGTGGCTATTGGTCGTAGATAAGCAAAAATTGTTTGATTCATTTTCTCAGTCTAAAGTCTTGGTAAAAAAAATACTAGCCTTTAAATTATTCCTTAAAATGAGTATTTTTATGGCTATCATTTATTTTGTCACCGGTTGGTTTGCCCAAAGCTCTGCCAGCCTCTATCCATGGTTAACCTCTTGTATCAGTACACTGCCAGTCGTGATGGGCTTAATTCTGAAAGCCATTTTGTATAGGCAACAAAAAGCGCAGTGATTAAAACCAGCACTGCATGCGGATGCCTATATACTTCTTAATACATTATTAAGAGCACTTTACTATGTCTAAACATTGGGATTTGTCTTTTGAACATCGTTTTTCAGAATTGCCCAGCTGTTTTTATACAGCCATGCTTCCTGAAGGCTTTGCCAAATGTCCAAGACTCATTCATGCTAACCCGCAAGCTGCAGCTCTTCTTGAGCTCAGTAGCTTGGAGTTGAGTGATCCTGATTTTACAGCTTATTTTTCGGGTAATAAACTCTTGCCCGGTTCAAAACCGCTGGCCATGGTTTACTCTGGCCATCAATTTGGTCAATGGGCAGGGCAACTGGGCGATGGTCGGGCATTACTTTTGGGACAGGTACGCAATGTCCAAGGTGAATTATGGGATATTCAGCTTAAGGGGGGGGGGCTAACGCCTTATTCACGTTCAGGTGATGGCCGAGCAGTGCTGCGTTCTTGTATTCGGGAATACTTATGTTCTGAAGCACTGTATGGTTTAGGGGTTCCAACCACCCGTGCACTGTGCATTATGGAAACTGGTGAGCAGGTATGGCGCGAAACAAAAGAGCCCGGGGCGATTTTTACCCGCCTGGCCAGATCTCATATTCGTTTTGGCCATTTTGAGCACTTTTATTATCGAAAACAGTTTAGTGAAGTAAAAATACTGGCTGATCATGTAATAGCTGAATATTTTCCAGAAATTGCTTCAGGTGAAGGGCGTTATAGGGAATGGTTTTCTAAGGTGATGAACCGTACTGCTAGCCTTATCGCGAACTGGCAAGCAGTTGGTTTTTCACATGGCGTCATGAACACGGATAATATGTCTATCTTAGGCCTGACCCTTGATTATGGTCCATTTGGTTTTATGGAAAACTTTATTCCAGGCTTTATTTGCAACCACTCGGATATCAGGGGTCGCTATGCCTATGATCAACAGCCTCGAATCGGCCTATGGAATCTCTATGCTCTCGCCTTAGCTTTGCAGCCCTTGTTGCCGCTTGAAACTTCTAAAGATATTTTGCAAGACTACGATCAGGTATTGACTTCAACCTACCAAAGATTAATGCGCAGCAAGCTGGGATTGACGGAAGAGGAGAGTGATAATGAGTTGTGGCTCAGTTTAATTCATCTTATGGCAGAACAACAAAGCGATTACACCCTCACTTTTCGTTATTTGGCGGATTCTTTTACTGATCCAAACAAGTGGCTAAACCTGTTTGCCCATAAAATTCATGCAGAAGCTTGGTTAAATAATTATCACAAGCACTTAAACTTAAAGGCAGGATCTATCCAGGCGAAGCTACAAAAGTTAAAGGCCGTCAATCCAAAATTTGTGTTACGCAATTGGGTGGCAGAAGTGGCTATACGTGAAGCTTCCGACAAAAAAGATTATACGATGCTGGATAATTTATTGACTATTTTGCATACGCCGTATGACGAACACCCGGAGTTTGATTATTTATCAATGCCTGCACCAAAGCACTATCAAAGCCTCGCGGTGTCCTGTTCCTCATGATGTATTTATGTTCTGTCAAAATTGAATATACCAGTGCCTTTTGACCCTTTTGCTATTGCTTTGGCTGCAATATATTTCTGCACCTGGGGTTTTTGGCTAACTTTGCAGAATGGCTAATTAATACTAGTGTTAAAATGAACTTTATATACTCTTCCATTTTGATTCTAGGCATTGTTGGCTGCGTTGTTAATGGAACCATTAAAGGCAGCTAACTGCAAATCGCACCCTCTGTTGCAATCCTTTGGGATCAGTGCTAGATCTGGCCTCAAAACTCATTTTTTACACCACAATCTTATGTTACGATGAATTTATAATATATTGAGCGAGTCATCATGATGAAAAACAATCCCAAATCAAAGCCTCATTTTGAAAATACGATTGTCTTGCTTATGGGCATAGCTGGCGTTGGCAAAAGAACAATTGCTCAAGCCATGTTCAAAATGGACAACTCATTTAGATTTGTTCCCAATGATTCTTGGGTAGATCCAATTTTAAATTTACTAGGCGATGAGCCAACCATCATGAATACTTTAACCAGTGAAGGTTGGGCTGCACTCGAAAAATCTAGTGATGTTATTTTTGATACAATAATTAACGTTTGCCCGAAAGAATTCAATTTTGCTATCACCAATGAATTATTAGAAGGCAATATTTGGCACCAAAACTTTTATAAAAAAGTTGAATTAATGGCAGACAAAAGAAATGCCAAATTTATTCCGGTACGATTAATTGCTGATGTAGCTGTTTTAGCAAAAAGAGTTGTCAGTGAAGATAGGAAGAATTTTTTCAAAACTCGTGACAGTAATATGGTTAAAGAAAGGGCAATAAGCTCCGAGGTGCTTAAATCAAAAAATAAAAATGAACTGACTCTAGATACCACTCATTTGTCTCCACTAGAAAGTGCTGAAAAAATATTTCAACATTTGCAGCAAATACACTAGGGTAGCCTGTACTCCTTCTGGGTGAAGTCTTGACCTCATTGCTTATCTAGCTTTATGTTATTATTTAGCTGCGTACTTAGCTTGTTAGGAAAGTTTATGGACACTAATCTAACAGTTTTCGAAGAATATAATATTCGACGTGTATATGACGAGGCCACAGAAACATGGCTTTTCTCGGTTATTGACCTAGTACAGGCCTTAACACAGCAACCTGACTACCAAGCAGCCAGAAAATATTGGAATAAGTTGAAGTCACGTTTAAAAAATGAAGGAAGTGAAGTGGTGACAAATTGTCACCAGTTGAAAATGACTGCAGAAGACGGTAAGTTGCGGCTTTCTGATGTGGCTAACGCTGAAACACTCCTTCGCTTAATTCAATCAGTTCCTAGTCCAAAAGCCGAGCCCATTAAGCTCTGGCTTGCCAAGGTAGGCTATGAACGCATGCAAGAAATGTCGGATCCCGCAATATCCCTTAACCGTGCTAGAGAAACTTGGCAAAAACAGGGCCGCAGTACAAAGTGGATAGAGCAGAGGATGATGGGGCAAGAGACCCGTAATAAATTGACTGATTACTGGAAAGATCATGAAGTAAACATGAAGTAAAAAAGGGCGATGAGTTTGCGATACTGACCAACATCATTCATCAAGAATGGGCTGAAGTAAGCGTTAAAGAATATAAAGATTTAAAAGGTCTGAAAACCCAAAACTTGCGTGATCACATGAGTGAAGCTGAATTAATTTTTACTGCGCTTGCTGAATTATCGACACGGCAAATTGCGGAAACCATGGAGGCTATAGGACTTAAAGAAAATGCAATTGCAAGCAAAACAGCTCGCTGCACTATTTTATCAGCTACATGCTATTCCTGCTGAAGAATATCCTGAATTAAAGAAAGAGGCATTTAATATTGATTATGCATGAGGTCTGGAGAAATGGTTGAATGTTCCTAATTCAGCTAATGTGAAAAATAGCCCTATGCTGGAAAAAATTGCTGGCTCTAAAGAAGGTTTGTATCAGTGCATTCAGGCTCTAAAAGAGTTTCAATCAAAATATAGTAATCTGTCTATGAGCTTTGTCGTCACTCACGGCGATCCTCATCATTGCAATGTATTGCAAACTGATTTAGAGGTCTTTTTAATAGAGTGGGAGCTCTGATAAAGTCCTAGCATCTCAATCCTAGGAGGAGCTCCAGCCATCTGTTTCTTGCTGCCCCGCCATCATAATGAATAGAAAATAAAGGCTTACTGCCTAGGAGCAGGGGAGGATTTTTGAGGGGCTGATGCAACAAGGGCTTCATCAAGAGAAGCTTTAACCGCTAAAAATGAATTGAAAGTCATTTTAAAAATATTATGGGTTATCTGAGGAATATGGAGGGCGGTTACTTTTAAATTTTTCATGCTAGTATTCCAGCCCTCAAGTTGCTGTTTACTTTCAGCGATGTCTTTTAAACATTCGGCTAAATATTCGGCGTCCTCTTGATCACACCTCGTCTTTTCAAAAGCTTCCTGCAAGCTATTGATGATTTCCAGTTGTTCCGTTACGGTTTCAAGCGTTAAATAAGGCATGGCTAAAAGCTCCAGATATTTTTGTTCTTCAAACTAGTCAGATGCTAGCACATTTTTCGGATAAATTTTTAAAGTCATTATTCATCGATATCTTTGCCGCTTGAACCCTGCCATAAAAAATGCTCTGGGTGCTTTGATGTGCCTTAAATAGACGGTCGATCTAAACCCACCTGTCAAAAATTTGACATATTTTTGGTTAACTCACTGTTGTTAGTTATAAAACACTTACTATAATTAAAATAATACAAAGTTCACCAGATTAAAACATGAAAAAACTAGCCCTATGCCTTCTAACAGCTGCTACGCTCAGTGGCTGTAGCAGCCTTCCTTCAAGCCGTCCCGCTTATCTGCCAAGCGCTGCGATCTTGCCAACGCCTTATACTTTTAGTCGAGAAGAAGAGCAGGCTTTAAAATCTGCCGCTTCCCGCTGGCAGCAGCGAGATCGCAGTTTGTATGAAATAGAACGCCAAACTCAAAAGCAGCAACAAGATAACTTGGTTGCCAAGAAAACCTTTTTGCAGTTGAGTGCCGATCTCTAATAGTATTATATGGATGGAAGATTGAGCCGCTTCTATATGAGGTTGATAGCCGGTAGCCGGTAGCCGGTAGCCGGTAGCCGGTAGCCGGTACAGCTGAGCTGCACTTTAAATGAAATCATGAGGAGTTTTTATGAAACCCGTGATCCTAATCTTATTATTGGCTATTCAACTATTCACCAATGGTGGGGCTGCTCAAGCAGAGAGTCTTCAAGAGGATCCTTCTGATCAAGAAGAGAGTCTTCAAGAAAAGCCTTATTTCCAAAAAAATAGTGTTGCACCAGATTGTTCTGAAATACGGTTTAATCATGCGTTGGCAGCAGCTCAGCAAGCACTGACTCTCTATAAATACCGAGGCCCTCAAGCTGAATATAATAAGCTGATAGACTACCTGCAGTATTACCGATCCTGGTACCAAGCTGTGACACCGGCTCCTAGAAGTCTTGTGGAGCAACTTTCATCAGACGCGCTGCTCTACGTTAAAAATCTTCAATCTGCGGTCAACGAATTTGCTCTCGTTTCACCAGCCATCGCTGGATCACGAGGACAGATAGGGGCCAGCACCTTATCACCGGAAGGCGAGAGATTTTATCAAAAAGTAATTGCAATGACCCGCGAACAGTTGATCGATAAAAAATAAGCCTGCCTATCATGAGCCTTCTTTTACCATTCGTTCAGTTTTTAAACCTGCAGTTTTTCTAGGATCGGCATGGAGTTCTAAGCGGCTAGCCGCAGATAAACTGCCATGGTGACTGCCATAATGGGTAATCGAGATCTGTACGGGGACTGAAGCCTCTACCGACCATATCTTTTCTCTATTCTCTGAGGTTGCGAATACCAGGGCCAAACTGTACAATGGGCCGCAATCGCTGGTGTAGCTCAGTTGGTAGAGCAGCTGATTTGTAATCAGCAGGTCACGGGTTCGACTCCTGTCACCAGCTCCAAGTCAAAGTCTGGGTCTTGACTTCAGCCTTGTTGCTTGTAAAAATGTATGGTTCGTGTTTCTGGAGGGGTTCCCGAGCGGTCAAAGGGATCAGACTGTAAATCTGACGGCTCTGCCTTCGAAGGTTCGAATCCTTCTCCCTCCACCATTTAATCTCTTGTAACCAAAGGTTACATGTGTTAAAAGCGGGTTTGGAATTTGCGGGTGTAGTTCAATGGTAGAACTTCAGCCTTCCAAGCTGATAGCGTGGGTTCGATTCCCATCACCCGCTCCATAAATGAAGTTTGCCCACATAGCTCAGTGGTAGAGCACTTCCTTGGTAAGGAAGAGGTCCCCAGTTCAATCCTGGGTGTGGGCTCCAGAATGCAGGATGCTCTGGAAAAATTTAAAGCATTAGGTCAGTAGCTCAACTGGTAGAGTGGCGGTCTCCAAAACCGTAGGTTGTGGGTTCAAGTCCCTCCTGGCCTGCCAAGTAGATAAAGAGGTAGAGTGCTTTTTAAGGCTCAAACAGCGGGTTTTTGAATGAACGCTAAAGTGGAAACACACAACGATAAATCATACAATTTTCTATGGGTGTTCGCATTCCTGTTGATTGCAGGGGCGCTCGCGGCTAATTTTTATTATGCCGAATATTCTTTATTGTTCCGTATGATGGGTCTGGTTTTAAGCTCGGTGATAGCGCTGGCTCTTGTGTCGCGCAGCCAAGCTGGACGCAGAGCTTGGCAATATTGGTGTGAGGCGACTGAAGAAGTCCGCAGAATGGTCTGGCCCACTCGTAAAGAAGTTTTGCAAAGTACCGGGGCTGTCTTATTGATGGCTTTTGTTATGGGATTGCTATTGTGGGGCGTTGACACATTTTTGCTGTGGGCAGTAAGCGCAGTTAACCAACTGTGGTGGAGTTAAGCCATGTCTAAGCCAATCAAAGATAAAAGCAGTAAGCCTGAAGTAGAAGCGCCTTTTGCTTCCAAAGGTAAGCGTTGGTACGTGGTTAGAACACAGTCTGGCACTGAATTAACAGTTAAGCAAACCTTGGAAGAGTGGGTGCGCCGCAAAGACATGGGCGAACAATTTGGTGAGATCTTAGTCCCCACCGAAAAAGTGGTCGAAATACGTGCCGGTCAAAAGCGCAAAAGTGAGCGCAAATTTTTTCCAGGCTATGTTCTGGTGAATATGGAAATGAACGAAGAAACCTGGCATTTGGTGGTTGATAATATTAAAGGCGTTAGCTTTGTCGGCGGCAAATCTCAACCCAGCCCAGTGCCAGATTCTCAAGTCGAAGAAATTCTTTTGAGGGTTCAAGAAGGCGCCGATAAACCCAAACCGAAAGTGCTCTTTGAGCCCGGTGAAGTGATCCGCGTGGCCGATGGACCCTTTGCTGATTTTAATGGTGTGGTCGAAGAAGTGAATTACGAGAAAAACCGCATGCGAGTGGCGGTATTAATTTTTGGCCGTTCAACGCCGGTGGATCTCGATTTTAGTCAAGTTGAAAAAGCGTAACACGGGGAGCCTGTAAAGGCGTTTGTACCCATAAGGTAGGTAGTAATGGCAAAAAAGATAGACTCCTATATTAAGTTGCAGGTTAAGATGGGTTCTGCTAACCCGAGTCCTCCCGTCGGACCGGTTTTGGGTCAGCGCGGCGTCAATATCATGGAATTTTGTAAGACCTTTAATGCTCAGAGCTCCGAGCTCGTGAAAGAGCATGAAAAGACTCGCAAAACCGGCGAAACAAAATTTTTAGAAACAGGTATGCCTGTTCCGGTAAAAATTACTGTTTATAGCGATAAAAGTTTTACTTTTATGATTAAAACTCCACCGGCTTCCGTCTTATTGCGGAAAGTGGCGGGTCTTGCTAAAGGCAGTCCTAATCCCAATACGGTTAAAGTAGCGACCTTAACTGTGGCCCAGTTAGATGAAATCGCGCGCTTTAAACAGCCAGACTTAACTGCTGCCAGTGTTAATGCGGCTATCCGCACCTTAGCGGGTACCGCACGCAGCATGGGTATTGTGGTCAATGGAATAGAAGCTTTGGCTGAGGCGGAGGGTTAATTATGGCAGCTATGACGAAACGTAGGCGGTCGATTGAAGAAGCTGTAACAGCCCATAAATTGTATGCGGTTGAAGAGGCCATTGAACTTTTACAAAAAGTTCGATTAGAAAAATTTATTGAAAGCTGTGATGTCGCAGTCATGTTGGGCATCGATCCTCGCAAATCCGAACAAGCGGTTCGGGGTGCTGTGGTGCTGCCTCATGGTACGGGTAAAACGGTCCGGGTGGCAGTATTTACTCAAGGCGCCAATGTTGAAAAAGCATTGGCTGCTGGTGCGGATATGGTCGGTATGGATGACTTGGCTCAAGAAATTCAGACTGGAAATTTTAATTTTGATGTGGTTATAGCCAGCCCGGACGCCATGGGCGTCGTCGGTCGGCTGGGACCTGTATTGGGTCCTCGTGGCCTGATGCCCAATCCTAAGGTGGGTACTGTCGCTGCCGATGTCGCAACGGCTGTGCGCAATGCCAAAGGTGGCCAGGTACGTTATCGTGCCGATAAAAATGGTATCGTTCATGCGAGCATTGGCAAAATCGATTTTACAAATGGATCGCTGAAAGAAAACTTGGAAGCTCTACTTGCAGATTTGCGAAGAATGAAGCCAAGTACTTCGAAAGGCATTTATGTAAAGAAAATTACCCTATCCAGCACCATGGGTCCAGGCTTGGTCTTAGATCAGTCCTCTGTAAACTTTTAGTTAGCGGACCGAGGAGATTATTATATGACGATGCGGCTTGAACAGAAAAAAACTATTGTTAGCGGATTTGCTGAAATAGCAGAACAGGCAACCTCAATGGTGGCTGCTGATTATCGAGGATTAACGGTTTCTGAGATGACCGCGCTGCGTTCCAGCGCGCGGCAAAAAAACGTGCAATTGCGAGTTGTACGTAATACCTTAGCTCGACGAGCTTTAGCAGGTACGAAATTCGAATGCATGCAACCTGCGCTTTTAGGGCCAGTGTTGCTGGTTTTTTCGTCTCAGGATCCGGGCGCTTCTGCCCGCGTGATTCGTGATTTCATAAAAACCAACGACAAACTACAGGTACGCGCTTTATCCATAGGCGATGAACTGTTGGATGGTCGTCAGTTGAATGCCATTGCGAGTCTGCCAACGCGTGAAGAAGCCTTGGCTAAGTTGGCGTCTGTGCTGCAGGCCCCGATCGTGAAATTTGTGCGCACCCTAGTAGAACCACCTAGTAAGATGGTTCGTTTGCTGGCTGCCATTCGCGATAAAAAGCAAGAGGGTGTGGTTAACTGAAGAGTGCCCTGTGCCCTTTGAACTTAACTGTATAATTGAAGTAAATATTTGGAGATTTAAACGATGGCCGTTTCAACAGCTGAAATTTTAAACACAATTGGACAAATGAGCGTAAGAGATTTGGTTTCGCTGATTGAGTCTATGGAAAAAGAATTTAACGTGAGTGCAGCACCCGTAGCGATGGCAGCAATGCCAGCTGCAGCTGCAGCTGCGGTGGAAGAGCAAACGGAATTCAACGTGCATATGACCAGCTTCGGCGCTAACAAAGTGAATGTCATTAAAGTCATTCGCGAGCTGACCAGTCTTGGTTTGAAAGAAGCTAAAGACTTGGTAGAGTCAGTTCCCGCCCTTGTGAAAGAAGGCTTGAGCAAGAAAGATGCTGAAGACTACAAGAAGAAATTGGTTGAAGCAGGTGCTGCAGTCGACATTAAGTAAGGTTGTTTATCGAGACGTGCGCAATAATTTAAGCTTCGTATCTTAAAGGCAACCATAGCTGGCAGACTCGTCTGCCGGCTTGCTTTTGTTTAAAGGAAACACAATGGCTATAGCTGCCACACGCAAACGAAACCGTGTTCTATCTGTTAATGAAAGAAAACGACCCCGTGCTGACTATGGGCAGCGCCCCGAGCCAGAAGAGATTTTACCTTTAGAGAAAAAGCATCTTCTCAGTATTCAGCTCGAGTCTTATCATCAGTTTTTGCAGCCTTCAACGGCTCCTTCTGAAAGACTAGAGGTTGGTCTGCATTCGGCTTTTATGTCGGTATTCCCTATCGCCAGCTATTCAGGCCATGCGGTGTTGGAATATGTTGGCTATCAATTGGGAACGGAACCTTTTGATGTCAAAGAATGCCAGCGACAGGGGCTGACTTATGCCGCTCCTTTGCGGGTTCGCGTTCGGTTAATTATTTACGATAAAGAATCTCCCGCCGATGCTCGTGTCGTTAAAGACATCCGTGAACAAGATGTTTATATGGGCGAAATCCCATTGATGACCCATACCGGTACTTTTGTTATCAATGGTACAGAGCGAGTGGTGGTGTCTCAGTTACACCGTGCTCCAGGTGCTATTTTTGAACATGACAAAGGCAAAACCCATTCTTCGGGCAAACTTTTATATGCCGCCCGCATCATTCCTTACCGTGGTTCATGGTTGGATGTAGAATTTGATGCCAAAGATTGTATTTTCGTGCGGATCGATAGAAGGCGTAAATTGCCAGCTACGGTTTTACTGCGAGCTTTAGGCTACAGTGCGGAAGAAATCTTAGGGCTTTTCTTTGAAACCAATCATTTTCACATAGAAAAAGACAAAATCATTCTTGAATTGGTTCCCAGTCGTATTCGTGGCGAAACGGCACTGTATGACATCAAAGATAGCAAAGGCGAAATCATTGTAGAAGCCGGCCGTCGGGTCACCGCGCGCCATGTCCGTTTAATGGAAGAAAAAAAGCTCAATAAGCTTGAAGTGAAAGCAGATTATATTATCGGCAAAACCTTAGCTAATGATTTAATCGATAAAGAAAGCGGCGAAATCATTGCCGAAGCCAATAGTGAAGTCACCGTTGATTTGATGCAGAAATTGCAAACAGCCGGTCTGAAGTCGATCACCACGCTTTATACCAATGATTTAGATCATGGTCCTTACATGTCTGACACCTTGCGACTCGATTCCACCAAAAGTCAGTTGGAAGCCTGGGTGGAAATTTATCGCATGATGCGTCCTGGCGAACCGCCAACAAAAGAAGCTGCCGAACAACTGTTCAGCAACTTGTTTTTCAGCCCAGACAGATATGATTTGTCTCCCGTAGGTCGAATGAAATTCAATCGACGCGTGGGTCGTGAAGGGATCAAGGGTCCTGGTACTTTGGCTCGCGAAGATATTGTCGACGTAATGAAAGTGTTGATAGATATTCGTGATGGCCGCGGTGAGGTCGATGATATCGATCACTTGGGAAATCGACGGGTCCGCAGTGTCGGTGAAATGGCAGAAAACCAATTCCGCGTCGGTTTGGTTCGAGTTGAACGGGCTGCAAAAGAGCGTTTGAGCCTGGCTGAATCTGAAAACCTGGTGCCGCAAGATTTGATCAACGCCAAGCCAGTTTCAGCAGCGATTAAAGAATTTTTTGGTTCCAGCCAGCTTTCGCAGTTTATGGATCAAAACAATCCTTTATCTGAAGTGACGCATAAGCGTCGGGTTTCAGCATTAGGACCGGGTGGTTTAACTCGCGAACGCGCAGGTTTCGAAGTGCGTGACGTACATATCACTCACTACGGCCGGGTCTGCCCCATTGAAACACCTGAAGGTCCAAATATCGGGTTGATCAACTCTTTGGCAGTTTATGCACGGACCAATGAGTATGGTTTTTTAGAAAGCCCCTATCGCAAAGTGGTTAATTCCAAATTAACGGAAGTGGTCGAATATTTATCGGCCATTGAAGAAGGTCAGTTTGTGATTGCCCAGGCCAATGCAACTTTAAATGAAAAATTTGAGTTGTTGGATGATTTGGTGCCTTGTCGTTACAAAAACGAATTCACCATTTCTACGCCAGATAAAGTTCAGTATATGGATGTTTCTCCGAAGCAAATTGTCTCGGTAGCCGCATCTTTAATTCCCTTTTTAGAACACGATGACGCCAATCGTGCTTTGATGGGTTCGAACATGCAACGTCAGGCTGTTCCTACTTTGCGTGCTCAAAAACCTTTGGTCGGTACCGGTATGGAGCGCATTGTAGCGGTAGATTCCGGTGTGACTGTAATTGCCAAACGGGGTGGTGTGGTCGATTTTGTTGATGCGGGCCGTATTGTGGTGCGTGTTGCAGATAGTGAAACCGATGCCGGTGAAGCGGGTGTGGATATTTATAACCTCACCAAGTATGTCCGATCTAACCAAAATACCTGTATTAACCAAAGACCTTTGGTAAAGCCAGGCGAAGTTATTCAAAAGAATGACGTCTTGGCTGACGGTCCTTCTACCGATATGGGTGAATTGGCTTTAGGGCAAAATCTGCTTGTGGCCTTTATGCCCTGGAACGGTTACAACTTTGAAGACTCGATTTTAATTTCAGAACGAGTGGTCGAAGAAGATCGGTTCACTTCTATTCACATTGAAGAATTGATGTGTGTCGCTCGAGATACCAAATTGGGGCCTGAAGAAATTACCGGTGATATTCCCAATGTCGGTGAAAGTGCTTTGTCAAAATTAGACGAAGCCGGTGTTGTCTATATCGGTGCTGAGGTTAATTCTGGTGACATTTTGGTGGGTAAAGTAACCCCCAAAGGTGAAACCCAGTTAACTCCTGAAGAAAAGCTGTTACGAGCGATTTTTGGTGAGAAAGCTTCCGATGTAAAAGATACCTCTTTGCGCGTACCGACTGGCATGAATGGTACTGTTATCGATGTGCAAGTTTTTACCCGTGATGGCGTAGATAAAGATATCCGTGCTTTAGAAATTGAAAAGCTGGAATTAGAACGCATCAAAAAAGACTTGGGCGATGAACTGCGCATTCGAGAAGAAGACTTCTATCAACGTGTTTATAGGCTGCTGGCAGATAAAACGGCTGAAGGCGGTCCTCAAGGCTTAAAAGCGGGTAATAAAATCAGCAAAACGTATCTTTCGGAGCTTTCCAAAGAACGTTGGTTTGAAATTCGCTTGAAAGATGAAGATCTCAATCAGCAGTTAGAACTTGCTTCCCAGCATATGAAAAAACTTCGTGCAGAGCATGACGCAAAGCTCGAAGAAAAACATAAAAAGCTCAAGCAAGGTAATGATTTAGCGCCTGGCGTCTTAAAGATAGTTAAAGTGTATTTGGCAGTAAAACGCCGTATTCAGCCTGGTGATAAAATGGCCGGTCGTCATGGTAACAAAGGTGTTATCTCGACAATCGTTCCGGTTGAAGACATGCCCTATGATGCAAATGGTCATCCTGTGGATATCGTATTGAATCCATTGGGCGTGCCTTCTCGTATGAATATCGGTCAAGTCTTAGAAACTCATTTGGGTTGGGCTGCTAAAGGTTTGGGTCGTAAAGTTGGCAAAATGCTTGAAGAACATTGTGCGCTGAGTGAAGTGCGTAAGTTCCTCGACAGCGTTTACAACTTAGATGGTGCTGACAAAGTAGATTTCTCACAATTTGATGATGAAGCTTTAACGACTTTAGCTCGGAATGTGGTCAATGGTATTCCCATGGCAAGCCCAGTATTCGACGGCGTTAAAGAAAGCCAAATCAAACAATTGTTGAAGATGGCCGGTTTGCCTGAAGATGGTAAAACCAATCTCTTTGATGGCCGTACCGGTAATCGTTTTGAGCGGCCAGTCACTGTTGGTTATATGTATATGTTGAAATTAAACCATTTGGTTGATGACAAAATGCATGCACGTTCAACGGGTTCTTACAGCTTGGTGACACAGCAACCTTTAGGTGGTAAAGCGCAGTTCGGTGGACAACGTTTCGGTGAAATGGAAGTCTGGGCGCTTGAAGCTTATGGTGCCGCTTATACCTTGCAAGAAATGCTCACCGTTAAATCCGATGATGTGGCCGGCCGTACCAAAATGTATAAAAACATTGTCGACAACGACCATCGTATGGAAGCGGGCATGCCCGAATCCTTTAACGTGTTGGTAAAAGAAATCCGCTCGCTTGGTATTAATATCGAGCTTGAATACGACGAACATTAATCGAGCTTAGGACCGCCTCCTTTGTCATAAAGGAGGTGTAGCGTCCATTCTTCACTCTGGAGGCACATGTGACAGATATACTCAACCTGCTGAGACCACAAGGGCAAGGGGAAGAATTTAATAGTGTCGTCTTAAGTTTGGCGCCTCCGGATTTAATCCTGGCGCGTTCCTATGGCGAAGTTAAAAAACCTGAAACCATTAATTACCGCACATTTAAGCCTGAAAGAGATGGTTTATTTTGTGCCAAAATTTTTGGTCCCATTAAAGATTACGAATGTCTTTGTGGCAAATACAAACGCCTCAAACATCGTGGTGTTATTTGTGAAAAATGCGGCGTCGAAGTGGCTTTGGCCAAAGTACGTCGTGAGCGCATGGGCCACATTGAACTGGCAAGCCCTGTTGCACACATCTGGTTTTTAAAATCACTGCCTTCCCGTATTGGTTTATTGCTCGATATGACCTTAAGAGATATCGAACGTATCCTGTATTTTGAAGCTTATGTGGTTGTTGAGCCTGGCATGACGGCTCTTGAAAGATCCCAACTTTTAACCGAAGAAGCTTATTTAGAAGCTCTCGAGCAATACGGCGATGAGTTTGATGCTCGCATGGGTGCTGAAGCTATCCAACAACTGTTGAAAAAGTTGGATTTAAAAGCTGAATCGGAAAAAATTCGTGAAGAAATTCCGGCCACCACTTCTGAAACTAAAATCAAGAAGCTCTCAAAACGCTTGAAACTGATTGAAGCATTTTTAGAATCTGGCAATAAGCCAGATTGGATGATCATGACCATTCTGCCAGTATTGCCACCTGATTTGCGCCCACTGGTGCCGTTAGATGGCGGTCGTTTTGCGACTTCCGATTTGAACGATTTATATCGTCGCGTGATCAACCGCAACAATCGTTTAAAGCGTTTGCTAGACTTAAGCGCGCCAGACATCATTGTGCGTAACGAAAAACGCATGTTGCAAGAAGCGGTCGATGCTTTGCTGGATAACGGTCGACGGGGTCGTGCCATTACCGGTACCAATAAACGTCCTTTGAAATCTTTGGCGGATATGATCAAAGGTAAACAAGGCCGTTTCCGTCAAAACTTATTGGGTAAACGGGTTGATTACTCGGGTCGTTCGGTTATCGTTGTCGGACCAACTTTAAGACTGCACCAATGCGGTTTGCCAAAGAAAATGGCTTTAGAACTTTTTAAACCGTTTATTTTTAGTAAATTGGAATTCCGAGGCCTTGCCACAACCATTAAAGCTGCAAAGAAAATGGTAGATCGCGAGGGTCCTGAAGTTTGGGATATCTTGGAAGAAGTAATTCGTGAACATCCGGTATTGTTAAATCGTGCACCTACCTTGCATCGATTGGGTATTCAAGCTTTCGAACCTATCTTGGTAGAAGGCAAAGCTATTCAGTTGCATCCTTTGGTGTGTGCGGCTTACAACGCGGACTTTGACGGCGATCAAATGGCCGTCCACGTTCCTTTAACCATTGAAGCGCAGATTGAAGCGCGCGCTTTGATGATGTCGACCAATAATATTTTGTCCCCTGCAAACGGCGAGCCGATTATTGTACCTTCCCAAGATGTGGTCTTGGGTTTGTATTATATGACTCGCGACAACGTCAATGCTTTGGGCGAAGGCTCGGCATTCCAAGATATCGATGAAGTGCATCGTGCTTATGAAACGGGCGCTGTCCATTTACATGCCAGAGTAAAAGTACGTTTACCCATTCATCGTCTGGAAGCCTATAAGGGCAGCAAACCCATCGGCAGACGTTTGGTCGCGACCACGGTTGGCCGTGCTTTGTTATTCGACATTTTGCCAGAAGGCATGTATTTCTCGATGGTGAATCAGGTAATGAACAAGAAAGCGATTTCTTTGCTCATTAATACCTGTTATCGCACCGTGGGCTTAAAAGAAACGGTTATCTTAGCTGATCAGCTGATGTATACCGGTTTTGCTTATGCAACCCGCTCTGGTATTTCTATCGGTGTGGATGATTTGATTATTCCGTCTAACAAAGGCGAAATCATCGATAAAGCCCAGGAAGAAGTTAAAGAAATTGAAGCTCAATACTCTTCCGGTTTGGTCACCCATGGTGAGCGCTACAACAAGGTTATCGATATTTGGTCTAGAACCAATGATCAAGTAGCCAAAGCCATGATGACCGAATTGGCTGTTGAAAACGTTATAGATGCCAGCGGTAAAGTCGTTAGCCAAGAATCATTCAACTCAATTTACATGATGGCCGATTCAGGCGCTCGGGGATCAGCCGCTCAGATGCGACAGCTGGCTGGTATGCGAGGTTTGATGGCCAAGCCCGACGGTTCCATTATTGAAACGCCTATTACTGCGAACTTCCGTGAAGGTTTGAGCGTATTACAGTACTTTATTTCAACTCACGGTGCTCGTAAAGGTTTGGCCGATACTGCATTAAAAACCGCAAACTCGGGTTATTTAACTCGTCGTTTGGTTGATGTTGCTCAAGATGTGGTGGTCACTGAAATTGATTGCGGTACCACCCAAGGCTTAACGATGACACCGCTGATTGAAGGTGGTGATGTGGTTGAGCCCTTGCGTGAACGCGTATTGGGTCGTGTCTTGGTCGATACCGTGATGAAGCCGGGCGGCAAAGAAGAATTGTTACCAGCAGGGACTCTGCTGGATGAAGCTTTGGTTGAACAATTGGAAAAAATGGGTATTGATAAGGTGAAAGTGCGTTCTGCCATTACCTGTCAAACTCGTTATGGTATTTGTGCAAAATGTTATGGTCGCGATTTGGCGCGTGGGCATTTGGTGAATATCGGTGAAGCGGTCGGCGTTATTGCTGCTCAGTCCATCGGTGAGCCTGGCACCCAGTTAACCATGCGTACCTTCCATATTGGGGGTGCTGCATCGCGAGCAACTGCTGAAAACAGCGTTCAAGTTAAATCACGTGGTCGTGTTCGTTTACACAACATCAAGCTGGTAAAACATCTGCAAGGCCACTTGGTTGCGGTTTCGCGTTCTGGTGAATTGTTGGTGGCCGATGAAAATGGTCGTGAGTGGGAACGTTATAAACTGCCTTATGGTTCTATGTTATCGGTTGCAGAAGGCGACAGCGTTGAACCCGGTCAAACAGTGGCAAATTGGGATCCACACAATCACCCGATTGTGACAGAAGTGTCCGGTCGCATCCGATTTGTTGACTTGATCGAAGGCGTCACCATGACGCGTAAAACAGACGAGATGACGGGTCTTTCCAGCATTGTGGTCATGGATCCCAAACAACGGGGTGCCGGTGGTCGAGATATTCGACCGATGGTGAAGTTGATGGATGAGAATGGCGAAGATCTCTGCTTGGCTGGTACAACTTTACCCGCTCACTACTTTTTGCCTGCTGATGCGATCATCAACGTAGAAGATGGTTCTGCTGTGGGTGTGGGTGACTTTATCGCTCGTATTCCGCAAGAAACTTCTAAGACTCGCGATATTACCGGGGGTCTACCCAGGGTTGCTGACTTATTCGAAGCTCGCAAACCCAAAGAGCCGGCGATCCTTGCTGAGATCTCGGGTGTGGTTAGCTTTGGTAAAGAAACCAAAGGTAAACGTCGCTTGTTGATTACCCCATCGGAAGGTGATGTTCATGAAGAATTGATCCCTAAATGGCGTCACGTGAGTGTGTTTGAAGGCGAGTATGTGTCGCGCGGTGAAATGATTGCCGACGGTCCGCCCAACCCTCATGAGATCTTACGTCTCTTAGGTGTGGATGCTTTGGCTAACTTTATCGTCAATGAAGTGCAAGATGTCTATCGTTTACAAGGTGTGAAAATCAACGATAAGCACATTGAAACGATAGTTCGACAAATGTTGCGCAAAGTGGTGATAGTCAATTCTGGGGATACCCGCTTCTTGCAAGGCGAGCAATTGGATATCACCGAAGTGAAAGCCGCCAATGAAAAATGCATTGCGGAAACGAAGCTGACCGCAAGGTTTGATCCGGTATTATTGGGGATCACCAAAGCGTCGCTGGCAACCGAGTCGTTTATTTCAGCGGCGTCTTTCCAAGAAACCACCCGTGTTCTGACCGAAGCGGCAGTAGCTGGAAAATGCGATGAATTGCGTGGCTTAAAAGAAAACGTTATTGTGGGTCGGTTGATTCCGGCAGGGACAGGTTTGGCCTATCACCTCAGCCGCAAAGAAACCCGCGCTCGCAATGTCGAGGCCAGGTTGTTATCTAACGTGAAGGGGGGCGGGCATCACGGCCAAGCTGCAGCAATTGCAGCACCCACGGCGATGGATATTCAGCAAGCCTTGGGAGAAGCTTTGAATTCTGGTGAACAATAAGTTTACAGAAAACATAAGAAAAAAACGGCCCTTTAAGGGCCGTTTTTTTAGAGCAGCTCTTTAACCAAGCGCTCTATCTCACTTAACATATATAAAGGTAATGATAGAATATTATCGCTGAGGCCCAAAGGCTGCATCGATACTTTTACTCCGAGTGGTTTACCAGTTGAAATATTTTGTAAAAAATAATTTAATGATTTTAGTGTGCCAGTCTTACCAGCCTTAACTTCTATAGGTATGATTTTATCCTCCACATTAATCACGTAATCAACTTCTGCACTGCTACCCTTCATATCCCTCTCCCAGTAACACAACTCCCCTGCACTATAGGGTGGAGCTAAAGCAAGTAATTCCTGACCTACAAATTGTTCCGCAAGATGACCTTTATTGACCAGCATCAGATCCTTATGCAACATTAATTCAGCATCAAGATTGCTGCTTGCTTTAGCTAAGCCTATGTCCAAAAATAATAATTTATATTTCTTAGGATTGATCAGCGCATTGAGAGGTAACCCCGTAGCCTGCGAAGCCCAGCATTGATAAATAAGGCCTGCATTTTGCAAGGTCTCTATAGCTGCCTTTAGATCGCGGGCTTGCATTTCTGGATCTATTTGTGAATATTTAACATGCTCAGCAATTAAACCAGGTGCTTTTTCAAATAAGCGTTGTAAATACTTATGCCTTGCAATAGAAGCATATTTTCCAAAATCATTTCTAAAGGTGTTTAGTAGCGATAATTGCAGAATTTTTGTTTGTGAAAAATCCTGAGTTTGTAGATAACTTTGTATTACTTCCGGCATACCGCCAGTTACAAAGTATATGCGCAATAATTTTTCTAATAAGCTTGTTATTGCCGGGTTGAAGGTGGTAGATACCGTGGCGGTAACAACTTGATTGAATAGATCCTGATACCCCAAGGCCATCAAAAACTCTTTAAAGCTCATCGGCTTTAAATATAAGGAATGCACTCTGCCAACAGGCATGCTAAAAGACTTTTTTTTGAGAACAAATTCTATTAAAGAACCAGCGGCAATAACGTGCAGCTCAGGCATTAATTCCTTGTAATAACGTAAAGCCATAATAGCATTGGGGCATTCTTGTATTTCGTCCAAGAACAGTATCGTTTTTCCTGGGACTATGGCTTGTCGGCTCATAACTGAGATCAAATTATTAATATCGATAGGCTGCAAAGTTTCAAAGCATTGCTTGTATTCTGGTTGTAGGTCAAAGTTTATAGTCACAACTGAGGTGAAATTTTCATGAGCAAATTTATTGATTACGAAGCTTTTCCCTATCTGTCTAGCACCACGAATCAGCAGAGGGCTTCTGGGATGGTGGTTTTTCCATTCTTTGAGTGTAGATTCAAGCAGTCTCTGCATATAATTACCCCATATTTTATGATAAGCGTGAACATTTTCATAGGTTGTTATATGCTATTAATGCATAAATTGCAAAAAAAGGGGTAATCTGTTGAACTGAGAGGCTAGGCTAGGAGGCTGGCGGTCGACCGGCATGAGTCTAGGCAAGGCGAAAAACATCTGATCTGCCCTTGAACCTGGGGGCAATGAGTTAACCGCTGCGGAACCTTAAATTCGTCCTCGCTAACGCTGAATTGAGCTGGCAACAGCCTTAGAGATCCCACCATTTTAGCTGCCCACTTAGAAACAAATCCTATCACTTAATACTTCAAGCAGCCTAACAAATTTGGCAGCCTTGCATCAAAAAGAAGGAGCTCGAGCGCAGGAGCGCGATCCTGGAGGAAAATACGGCAAACTAGGCCCGACCTCTTTGTAATGATGTTTTTAAGGCTTATTTTAATAAATAAATGGGGGATACCTGAGGGCAACAGCGCCTAAAAGCAAAATGGAAGGAGTATATTTATTGAATTGTCGTTACAAGTCAAGACAAGCCGCTTGACAGCTTGATCACTTGCGATATAATCACAGCTGCTACTTGCTCGGCAGTCTTATCAGTATTATTGATGGTGAATTCATTTTTATGTCCTGAATGAAATACTTGTTTTTCTCGAAATCGCCGCCGAATCAGTTCAGCATCCGTTGTTTTAAAGTATTGCTTTCGGTCTTCAATTTGTACTCGGTTAACAAGCTCTTCTTCATCACAAACCAATCTTACCGGCAGAAAAAGTGCTTGGCGTTTTTCTACAATTTCTACAATTTTATCGTAAATGATTTTATGATAGGGATCCTGGTCGATCATCTCCGAGGTCATAACAAAGCTGCTGGTTTTTGGGCAAACATCAGAGATTGTTGTAAAAATAACATCTCGAGCTTCATTAAGTTTTTTCCAGCCTTCTGCAGTTAAATCCCACATCACAGAGCCATCATTGCCGAGCAAGCTGAGGACGGGGACCATCCAGCAGTCATTGGGAACAAATTTAAAGTTGGTTTTTTTTGAAATAGCTTCAGCGATGGTGCGCTTTCCTGAGCCTGCAAAACCCATCAGTAAAATAATACAATTTAAAAAGGCCTTTTTTTCTACCATATATTCAGAAACCTCCCTGGATAAATCATCTGGCAATGCCTTCAGTGATTCGACTTCCATCCTCGCTGAATGCTCGATGGCTGTTATTTCTGTACGCTCAAGTTACCTCTTGAGATAATTATCAAAACTTTTAAGTTTCACCTTGCATCTCTATTCGTTGCTGGAGCTCCAGTTTCTGGCTCAGAATAAATAAGACTAAAGCTAAATAATATAGCTCAGCATGGTTGCTGTAGAAGGAGGCAGTTATGCAGCTTGCAGTCAAATATTAAGAAAATAAAACTATAATTTAGCGGTTATTTTAGTATGAGCGTTATTTTGAGCTTGCTCTGCACAAGCATTTCCAGAAGTTGCCTCTTTTACCGGAGCGGCCATGGTAGGGTATAAATAAAATTCGGGCTTTGCCGCCGCAACAGTTTGCTGAATGATTTTAAGTTGTTGCTCCAGGATATCCTTTAGCGGTTGCTCTGCCTGAGTTGCTGAATGGTTTAAGATTGCTTGGTTCAGCAACTTCAGGATAAAAATATCTTCGGGATGGCTGTCGCAGTCAAAGTGTTGAGTGAAATAATTTTGCAGACAGGACTCTAAGCTTTGCTTTTTAAAATAATGCTCCAATGCAGATAAGGGCTGATTCAAAGTTTGACTTGCAGGGCAGGCAGGGTTGTTGGCACCGTGTGTTGGTCTGCCGGTTAGCACGTGTTCCATGGCTATTTTCTGGTAGCTATCATATTGTGTTGCGCTTAAAAACCATTTAAACCACCTTAAAAAATCAGTTAATTGCTGGAAAATAAAACAGCCAAAAGCCTCATCGATATACATAAGCTTGCCTTGGTTATTTCTCGCCAGTCCAATCACATGGCTATTCGTTCCTACAGCCGCTTGTTCGAGTATCAGCTTATAGCCAATTTGCACGGAGTTGGTTTTGGTAAAAGCTTGTTCGATAGTCAGCAAAACCTGTGCTGGAACTGTTGTTGCATAGTGTCGCTGCTCCACCAATGCCATATGGGTTGGCATGTTTTGCAAGTTCACAATATTTCGATTAAAAAACAGCTGATGGGTTTCTGTCCGGTTCTCGAGCATAGCTTGCCGTGAGCTTAAGCTTTTGTTAGGAATAGAAGCTTTAAAGGCAGGTTGAGGAGTGATTTCTCTGCCAAAAAGCTTATTTTCTTCAAGGATCCCTCTGATTCCTTCTAAGGCAAAACCTTCACAGACACCACCACTTTGACCTAATTGTGGGATTAAAGCTTGGCATACCGGAAGATATAAACAATTTGGCAATAGAGCTTCGCTGGTTTTATAGATATAAGCCACCTGGTAGACATGTAGTAAAGCATAGATTTCATCTAAACCTTGGGGGGTTATAGAGCTTAAGCTTTTATCTATCAGCTGCAGCTGTTGGCAAGTATCGCAAAGAAACTCGTGAATTTCTGCCAGTCTTTCTGCTATATTGAGGGGGATCATGATGTCACTTTTATTGACTATGATGATAGGCGAGGGGAATTTTTCTCGATATGCTTGAATAGCAAGGATAACGGCGCTAATGGAGCTATTATTGCAGGCTGTGCGCAAGCCTTTTAATAGATTTAAAATTAACACCAGGCTTTCTGGTTCGGGGAGATTGGCTTGATGAACAGCAGTGATTTCTTCCATTCTAATAATATAAATTTCTAAATTCATCACTTCTGCCTTTTAATTTATTATCATGATACACGCATTATAAATTAACTGTTTACCTTTGCAAGGGTTTATTCGTCTTATCAGTTATCTAACAGAGCTCAGGTAACGGCTTGAGCCCACAAACTGATGCGTGTAGCTGCTTGTATTGCTTTTAGGGGGATATCATCTGGTTTTATGCCTTTACTTGCTGTATTATAAACAATAAATTCATTTACCAGGCTACCGACTCCGACTCTTTTAATAATATCAAACTTAAAAGCCGAAACAAAGAGAGGCCATCCTATGCAAATTCATGAGATAGAAGCCGCATTCGCAGAAGCGCTGCAACTACCCAGCTGCGAGATAGACAATTTTAAGAAAATTAAAGAAAATTGGTTAAAGTTGACATCTAAGCCTTCAGAGGAAAACTTTAAGAAAATTTTAGAATTTTGTCATTCCTGCTCGGTGAAAGATGTAGCGGGTGGAAGTCAACCTGGATTTTTACATTTAAACCATATTCTTGCTGACTTTCAAAACTATGGAGCCAATTTAGAGTACACCAACTTGAGTCTGTCTTTAAGAAGAACATCATTTAAAACCCAGCTACAATCGCTCGACTCAAAGTGTTCAGCTCGGTAAACTCTCGGCTCAAGAACAGCCGCAAAGCCCCGTGCAACTATTGGCATTGATCGAGCAGGCTCGAGAAAACAAGTTGGCTACTGTCTGTTCTGAGATCAGCAGCACGCTTCAAGAGATCCAAGGATTTTTAAAGAAAGCATATTTGAATAAACGCCATGATTGTGAACACTTAATAAGCGATTTTGAAGTTACTCCCCAACCTTTTAGTGCCTTGGTGAAAGCCAGGTTTGAAAATACTTTGTTAAAAATATTGTCAGAAATAAAAGTTGGCGATATTTTGCATATTACCCTGGGTGCCAGTGAGCGCAAAGATCAACAGCTGCCTTTTGAAAAGAAGGGCCCATATATCTATTTTAAAGACAGCGATAAAGAGCAGAATCCCCGGCGCCGATATTTTGGGTTGCATATTGATCCCAATTACCCTGCTTATTTAAGCTCAAAAGTATGGGATCAGGTTCAAGCCTATTATTTTGCCAGTGCTTATCAAAGATATGGCAAAGATCATCTTACCCCTAATGCGATTACGCTTAATTTGACGGTACTAGACGCTATTCATAAAAAAGGTGCCAAAATCATAATTGGCGAGCATATTCAATGTGGCTTTGATACGCTTACTTTTTATCCTTTGCAAGAATTTATTCTGAATCATAAAAATTGTTTTTATTACAAAGGCTGTTGTGATAGCCCTCTGATAAATGTCTCCGCTAAAGGCAAGAGAACGGCACTGACCCAGCCTAAAGAAGCTTTTTTAATATCTAAAGAGCCTGAGCGTGCAGGTACCAACTATTATTTTCCTGGCTATAAAAATGCTGCTTGTGTAGCCAAAAGGAAGTCAGCCACTGCTAGCAAGCCTGCTTATTCGCCTCTTCGGTCTCGTTTATAAGAGTGAAGTTTGACTAAAACTTTCATATTAAACTCGATTGGCCTATAGGCTAGTTTAATCACACAGTTTAAGGCAAGTTTAACAGAGCTTTTTGTTTAAATTCAGCATCGTAACGCGTAGTTCCTCGTTTCATATAGGCACCTCTCAAGTTGATGTAACTATATAACCCTCAGTATCAGCCGAAATGGGATCAGATCAGATTTAAGTTTAAATGTAGCTGTCTGATACCTTGTATATGAATAGAAATCTATATATAAGAGTTTACCAGCACCTCCTCATCTCATGCTGGAAGGTTATTAACATAGAACGTGGTTAAGCACTTAATCATAAGAGACTCAAAAACGGACGTTTCTAATTTGCTGAGACCGGACATTTTTAACTTGCTGTAACAACTACCTATTGTCAAGGAAACTTTTTTAAATCAGCGAGGTCTTATGATATGGAAAATAGGCGATACAGGAGCCGACCAATGCCAAAACGTAATACACAGACTGGTAATAAACCGACTATTTTAAAAATTTTTCCTGAAAAGAAGGCCGGCGAAAGCCAATTTGAATATGAGGCGCGGCTAGCAAAGTTTTATAAAAATGATGAAGAAAAACCTGAGGAACCTGAGGAAACTAGGAATAGAGATGGCGTTTTTATTCTGCCTCAGGATAAAGAAAGACTTATACAATACATGAAGGATCATCCAGAAACTAAGCTTTTTATGTCAGCTGGTAGCCAGGAAAGTTTGAGAGGGGGACTTCGAGATCTAAAGGAAATAGGCTGTTTGGGTAGTTTGGTGGGAGCCTCATTCCCCAATGAAAACGGAGAAAAAATGAATTTAGAAGGTAGAGCCCTACAAAAAGAAAAAGACCGGTTATTTCCGCAAATGAGGCCTAGGCCTTATTAGCATAAAAAATAGACAAATTTTTTGAGCTTTTTATGCTGAGTGACAAAAATAAATACCCATAAAATGGTGCTTTTTAAGAATTAAAGTCGCAGACAACAGTTGAGTGGTCATCACCCCCTTGTTACAATCTTCTACACTTCATGCAAAGGCATAAAACCATCGGCCTGCATACGCCAGAGCTTAGCGTAATGGCCACCTTGCTCTAATAATTCTTGGTGGCTGCCTTGTTCAATAATATGGCCTTGATGAAATACCAATATTTTATTCATGTTGAGTAGAGTCGATAAACGGCCTTTATGAATTCTGGACTGATAAATTTTTGAGTATATTTCTTGGTTATAAGGAAAACAGTTTTTTGCAAGATAGTTATCGCATTGCTGAGCGATCAGATAGTCTACCTCGAGCAAAGATTTTCCGGTATCTTGAAAATGCTGTTTTAAGCCTGGCATGGTTTTGGGTCAGAGATTAGGCCGGCAGGAGCCCGGGGGTGCTGCAATCAGCTTTTCATCCAGATAAGGCAGATCATATTCGGGGTTGGCATAAAACGAGCCCTTGGCAACATCGGGTAGGCCATTAAATTTTTCTTTGCCCAAGCTCCAGCCAAAGGAATAAGAGTGGGGTTGATCGACCAGCCCTTCTCGCTCTGCTTCAGAAAGTATCGTGCTCAGATGCAAAGCATCCAGCAGCAGCTGTTGGCGCATCGTTGCTAAACCAGGCAGGCCTGAGACTCTGCTAGTATTCCTAAGCCATTAGCCCCAAAAGCCTCTTTAATTTTTCTGATAAATCCTGGCCATTAAGAAGTTCTGCATAGTCTAACTGAATCATTTCCTTGCTTGTCACGAGCTACTCCTGGGTTAAAGCTTTGGGGTTAAAGCTTTGGGGTTAAAGCTTTGGGGTTAAAGCTTTGGGGTTAAAGCTTTGGGGTTAAAGCTTTGGGGTTAAAGCTTTGGGGTTAAAGCTTTGGGGTTAAAGCTTTGGCATTTGTTTAAGGCAAGAGTCCAAGATATCCAACTCCGCTTCACTCGTAAAACAAGAAGTTACAAACCGGTATAAACCAGAGTCTGGTCCGCCCCATTCATAAAAGCCACCACCTTTTCCCGTTAAATAAGCGGCTACTTTTTTCGATAGCTGCACAAATAGCTCATTGGCTTCTACGAGGTGGGCTAGGGTATAGCCTTGGGATTTAAAGATCCCTGCGAGCAAAAGTGCCATTTTGTTGGCATGTTGGGCATTTTTGAGCCATAGATCATTTTCGAAATAAGCTAAAAACTGGCAGGCAAAAAAACGTGCTTTGGAAATAAGCTGCCCGCCGCGTTTGTGGCGATAGTCAAAGTCTTGGGCCAGAGCTTGGTTAAAAAAGACAATGGCTTCGGCTGCCATAGCGCCATTTTTGGTTGCACCAAAACTCATAACATCGATCCCAGCTTTCCAGCTGGCTTCTGCAGGTGTACAGCCTAAGGTTACCAAGCTATTGGTGAATCGAGCCCCATCCATATGCATATTGAGACCATAACATGTTGCCAATTCAGCTAAAGCTTGTAATTCATCCAACCGGTAGATAGTCCCGAATTCTGTTGCTTGGCTAATACTGATGGTGGAAGGGTAGCTGATATGGGGTCGCAAAGCCCGGGCCGCAGAGATATGCTCTTTTATAGCAGGAGCCTGTAATTTTCCATGCAAACCCTGGATCGGCACAAGTTTGGCTCCATGGGCAAATAACTCGGGTGCGCCGCATTCGTCGGTATTGATATGGGCATGATCATGACAGTAGATGGCGCCAAAAGGTGGGGTTAAAGCTGAAAGGGCAAGGCTATTGGCTGCTGTTCCGGTACTGGTTAAATACACTGAAACCTGGGTTTCAAACACTTCAGAGAATTTTTCTTGAAGCCTTTGAGAATAGCTATCATTGCCGTAAGAAGGCTCAGAACCTTGGTTGGCTGCTAAGATAGACTCCATGATCTGAGGATGGATACCGACGATATTGTCGCTTTTAAAATTCATGAACTTATAGCCTAGGTATCAAAGTGAATTTTGTTATTATCTATAATCTGTTTTATATTTTCAAGGCTGGCAGGCTTGAGTCATCAAAGAGACATCATAAGTTAAAATAAAAAGGCCATATATATGGCCTTTTTATTTTTCAGAAAATGATCAAAAATTATAATTTGGACTGGATCATCTTACCTACATCCGGGATTGAAGTGGCCATTTGGCTTCTTATTGCGTTTACGCCGGCATCATATTGTTTTTTAATTATAAGTATTTTCTGTTGTTCTTTTAGGTTAGCGGTGGGAGTCACCTGAGCTAATAAAGAGTTCTTAAAAGAATCTGAAATATCTATTAATTTACTGGCCATAGATTGGTATTGAGATTCAGTCATCGATTGATCAAAATCTTTTAAAGCTTCTAGCATTAATTGAAATTTATTTAAAAAATTATTTAACTTTTCCTTTTGAGCTTAGGTTAAAGAATTGTTCATGGTATTTTCTGCTTATTTTTTAGCAGCTGCTGTAAGAGCGCTAAAGATCATTTAATTTTTAGTAGGCATTATAAACTCCTGGTAGGTGTTAAAATTGAAAGTACCAGGAATTTTACAGTGATATAAAATATTTTGCATGATAATTTAAATAACCTAATTCGGGTATTACCCCTTATTTATCTCTGGATCATTACACAATAAGTGCAATTTAAAAAATGATAATTAGGATAGCCTTATGCAAGCTTGTTGTTGAGTATCAGCATATATGCCCATTTGACTAAGGTTTTCGGTATGGCATCGTTTTTATTACAGCGTCCCAGCCACATTTGCTGCCCCCTCTGCTCAAGTTTTATGAGATATATGGGGGGACGCCTTGTACTCGATATCCTTTCTCGGGTAGCGACTGATTCTCACCCTCCCTGGTGCTCACCCTTCGGGCGCTATGCGTCTAAAACAGCAATCCTGCTGTTTTATCTCGGTCCACCGACATGCTTAGATGATTCGCACCTTCCATGGTGAGTTCACCTCAGGCCTTACCCTAGTTTAATAACAGTAAACTCCAGAGTGCACTACCCTACGGGCGCTGTGCGTCTAAAATGGCATTGACTCGTATCATCCTGATACTCGCCCTGGCGGGCGCTGTGCGTCAAAAACGTTCCTTACGTTTTGCCCTGCCATTTTATCCCTGTGCATGACGCCCCTCGAAAGGACATCGAATACCGGCATCCCTATTCACTTTTCACTCTTGATAACACTGAACAAAAGGGATAGACAGCTTGTTCAGGGTAAGAAGTAAAGCTTTGATATTTAAAAGCGAGGTTGAGGATGACTGCGTTTATAAGCTGGGGCTTGAGGGGCAGGGACGCCTCGAGGCAGCGCAGGGATTGCCAGGGCGTCCCCGCGATAAAATGGCAGGACGCTATTTTAGACGCAAAGCGCCCGTTAGGGTGAGCAACAGGGAAGGTTGCGAATCATAAACGCAGGCATCTGAAGGCTCGCCCCTCTCATGAAAAAATTTAATTATCGAATAATGTGGTGACTGTGACGCCGAAAACCTTAGTCAAAATGGTATATACTCCTTCCATTTTGATTTTAGGCGTTGTTGCCTGGCGGATCCTCGCAATCCTCATTACGCTACAAGGTAACTCCGGTTGCTCGGTCCTTGGCGCCTAGCCTAAAACCAAACTAAAAGGAGTATATATCACTTTATTATCTGCACTTATTTATGGCGTCTATATGAATTCGCCCTATCAGACTATTGTAAGCTTTATCCTTATTATCATGCCACTATTAGGGGCCATTGCGATGATTGTGCCCAATTGTTTAAGTCTAGGGCTACAAACCTATCAACAAAGCTTGGGAAGTTCAGGTGCTTTATTCGGTTTGTTTTATTATATTATCTTGAGTAGCCTGATGTTCGTATTAACTTTGCTGCATGAAAACCCTCATTTAAAATTAAGCCTTTATTTTATCGGGCTAGCGGTTGTTTTAAAAGTTGCTAGCCGAAAACTAAGCCCGAAATAATTAAACGACTCTTTGCAAAAGCGGCAGAGAACGCCAATAAATCTTATTAACTTTGTTATAATGTAATGACACCCACACCCCTAAGGAAACCTGATGAAACTATATTATGCCAAAGGTGCCTGTTCACTAGCTGTGCGAATTGCGGTTCATGAGCTTCATCTTCCCTGCGAATTTGAGGCGGTCAATCTCAAGACCAAGCTCACAGACAGAGGACTTGATTTCACCAAGATTAACCCCAAAGGGGCAGTGCCGACCCTAATGCTCGACAATCAAGAAGTACTGACAGAAAACACGGTTATCCAACAATATTTAGCCGATTCAAATAAAGGAAATCAGCTTTTGCCTGCGATAGGTGACTTTAAGCGCTATCGAGTATTAGAATGGCTCAATTTTGTGAGTACCGAGTTATATAAAAGCTTCCCACCTCTTTTCAATAGCCAGGTGCCAGAAGACGTAAAAGAACAAGTTTTCAGACCCGCTTTAAAAAATAAATTAAGCTTTGTTAATGATCACTTAAACAAAAATAAATTTCTCGCCGGTAATGATTTTACTTTAGCCGATAGTTACTTATATGTGATTTTACGCGGGCTGCCACATCTTAAAATTAATATAGATGAAATGACGGCTTTAACCCATTATTTCAAAGAGCTCAGTCAACGTCCCTCCATTCAGCAATCATTGCAAGAAGAAGGCTTAGTTTAACCGCAAAAAAAATGTCATGAAAGGACTTAAAAAACCTTTCATGACGAATGGCTATTTAAACTGCTGAAAAAATAATATTTAATTATCGCTGCTAAGAAAAGTGCCCTATTGCTTAGACAATATACCTATTATTATGAACTTCAAAGCTTCTATACCCCTTCCATTTTGATTTTAGGCGTTGTTGCTTGCGGGTGTTGACTCACGTCATCCTGACGAGTGCGCCTCAGGCCTACCCTGGTTTAATGACAGTACTTTCTAGAGTGCATGCCCTCCGGGCGCTATGCGTCCAAAACATCTATCCTGATGTTTTGTCAGCCCTTGGCGCCTAGCCTAAAACCAAACTAAAAGGAGTGTATGCCCCTTGTATATATGATCTTGGGTTTATGGACTTACATGCGGGCCCGTATCCGGTTGGTGGGTTTAGCATCTTCACCATCCTGGTTGATAGTTTTTTGTTCTGACAGTTTATTTTCTAGCAGAGCCATATATTCTTTTAATTCTTTCGGATCCTTTAGAATAACAACGTCTACTGTTTCAGCTGTTTTGTTTTTAAAATGTACAATAGCTAGTTTAAAGTCTATAGTTTTTTTATCTTGCTCTGCGGCTTTACATTCAAGCTCCAAATCTTTTAATAACTCTAAAGCTTCCGCAGGATTTAAACTGCTACTGGTTCCGAATACTGCTTCGAGGTGCTTTTCTTTATTTGAGGTATAGGATTTATCTTGATAACAATAAATATCATACATAACCACTATTCCAGAGGCTTTGTTGTCTGCAAGACTGGTGTGAAACAGGCCAGCTTTTTCTTGAATAAAGCCGCTTGCTTCGCTAAGGGGTAAAGTTGTAGTAGTGAAAGACATAGAATTTCTCCTTATTAATTTAGTATATACATCCATGCTGCCATAAATATCATTGGAGTGCAAAATTTATGAATCTCTGCTAATTAAGCATTAGTTGCTAGGCATGCTGTGATGCGGGTGATTTATTGCATTGCATCTGATTATTATAATGCTGGGCTGTTGATGCGAACTGGGATCCCTTGCTTCGCTCGGAATGACAACCAGGTTGCAAAACTGTTACGCAATTTCTTATTTACAGCAGCCAGACAGCGAAGTTGTTAAATGTATTTTTGCACTTCAGGCATCCATGGCATCACTCCGTGTAATGACACCCGTTCGACAGTTTAACTTGTGATACACTTCGACGCGCGCACTTTTCATGGTGGATGATTTGCCCTCTTTTCTAGCGCACAATATGATCTATTTTGTTTTAACTAGGAGACATGAATGCCTATTCTAGAAGAATTGATAGCCGCCTCTCGGGGCGAGAATGCCATTCAGCAAATCGATCATCTGATCAATCAGCATGAAGCTGAGCTATTTGTTCTTACAGAGCGGAGCTTCGGGGTTGTTCTCACCGAGCGTAAAGGGGACTATGGTCATCAAAAACATCGTCAAAAACAAAGAGTCGAGGCAAAAGAACCTTTAAAAACCTTTTTTTTAACGATGTTTAAAAGTGCCCAACTCGCAGTGCTCGAGCAGCTATTCAGCTTAAACCTGGTGCTTTGGCCTGAAGCCACAAATAAACAAGGGTTTTATCCTGCCGAAGACAGTGATTTACTACAAATTGCTTGTGGCCTGCTCAATACGGATTTGATCAAGCTGATCCGGAAGATTATTGAAAAATATTATCCTCACGCTGAGATTCTCTGGCCATTGAATGAGCCGATCAAACGGGGTGAGCTACCGGTGCTCATGGCTTTTGCAGCATCTTTCCCTGAATATTATGAAAAACATCGAATTGCTATTTTGCATAGTGCCTTACGCCATAATCAGATCGCCATTGCCAGCCTATGCTTATCGGAAAAGCCAGATTTGTTAAATAGCACTAGCAATGGAATGTGTGAGCCTCCTCTTCATACAGCAGCGATCTGTGCGAGGCTGGAAGGTGTGCAATGGTTATTGGCTCGAGGCGCAAAATTAAATTTCACCTATCGCTCTTTGGCTGGCAAGCGTTCCACGGCTCTTGAGGCTGCCTGCGAGCAAAACCATAAACACAGCCATGATCTGGTGATCGCTTGTTTAGAAACTCTGCAGGGGGCATTTGTCCATGCCTTAGCTGGCGAATTTTCAGCCGTTCAAGAACTGAGCATCAGTGTCCCCTGGTTTACTTGTAACGCTCGCAACGAACACGGCAACACTCTTTTACATTTGGCTGCCCAACAGGGCTTAGTTGAAGACTTCGAATACCTGCTATTAAAAGCAGACAGCAGTTTGACCAACGATGAGGGTGAAACGGCTATGCAAATGGCTGCCTGCTGTGGTCATTTGGCTAGGATATGGCCGCGCTATTTTAGTATTAAAGCTGGGAAACTTAATCGGATGGATTCAGTTAATCAACTGGAGCAGCGCAAGTTATTCAGCATAGAACTCTCGGCCCTGATTGAGCTTGCAAGCAGGCATCGGCATTATGTCAGTTTGGCAGCCAGTTCAAGCAGTTCAAGTACTTCAAGTTTAGAGGTGAAGAATCATAATCAGCTGTATGCTCAAGCTTTGGCTAAAATTCCTCAAGCAGATCCCTTGTTCCATCAAGCCTCTTGGGAGATTTGTGAGCTGATATTAAGTGGCCATATTTCAGCCGAAAAAACTTTAGAAGGTCGGCTTGAGTTTTTTGCCCCTGGACAAAGCTTGGAAGACCTCAGTTGGAAAGCACGAATCGAGCAATACAACCATGCCCTGTATTTTGCCTTCCAAGCAGGCGCCGAGATGCCGAGACTTTTCGCTCGCATACGGGCCTTGATTTTGAACCAGTCGCAAGACTTAGAAGTGACAGCTACTAGTAGAATAGCCACTTTGGAAGGGCTGGCAAGCTCTGTGACGGGTGATTTAACTTTATTGTACTTATACAAACGACAAATAACGACTTTGGGAACTGCCAATCTTGAGGCTCAACCAGCCCCCGTATTGTTATCCCAGCCAAGGCGGCGATCCAGTCATTAGGCAGCTTTTTGCCTTAAGCAACAATGAGCTCCCTCGACGGTAAAGGCCGCTCGGGTGGCCAGTACGCCAGAGCAGCTATTTGAATAAACCATACCATGTGAAGCTTTGGATGGCGAAATGGCAAGGAGATGACAGCGAGATGCTTGTGGCTCCCCACAAACTATGTTAACTTGTGCGCCAGTCGCTGTTCGCAAGGGCAGCAGGCCGGATAAGATCCATCCAGATCTGTCCATACAGCGGGTTACATAGATTATCCGCACCCTACGGTAAAAGCTTGACTCGATGTCGCTTTTACCCGTAAGATTCCGTTTCCTCTTATTGAGGCGAAGCGGTAGACTATTTCGTTTAATTTTACGAAGAGTGGAAAAATGGCAACAGTCAATCAATTGGTGCGCAAAGGGCGAAAGCCGGTTATAGATCGGACAAAAACCCCTCATTTACAAGGCTGTCCTCAAAAGCGAGGCGTCTGCGTTCGTGTTTATACCACCACGCCTAAAAAACCAAACTCGGCTTTGCGTAAAGTTTGCCGTGTTCGTTTAACCAACGGTTTTGAAGTTACGGCCTATATCGGTGGTGAAGGTCACAATCTGCAAGAGCACTCAGTGGTGCTGATCCGTGGCGGTCGAGTTAAAGATTTGCCAGGTGTCCGTTATAAAGTTGTCCGCGGAAGTTTAGACACCTCGGGTGTTAAAAATCGTAAGCAAGCGCGTTCCAAATACGGTGCTAAACGCGAGAAGCAGGGTAAATAGTCAATTATTTAGGGTATTTAGTATGTCAAGAAGACACGCAGCCGAAAAACGTCATTTGCAACCAGATCCCGTATATGGCAGCCAGCTAGTGGCTCGATTTATCAATCAAATTATGGAATCTGGTAAAAAATCATTAGCTGAAAAAATCGTTTATGGCGCTTTTGAAATTATTAAAGAACGCACCAAAAAAGATCCTCTAGGTGTGTTTCAGCGCGCCATCGAACATGTTCGACCCATGGTGGAAGTCAAATCACGCCGTGTGGGTGGTGCCACATACCAGGTGCCTGTAGAAGTATTGCCTAACCGTGCCTTGGCTTTGGCTTTTCGCTGGTTGGCAGAATATTCTCGCAAACGTGGCGAAAAAGACATGGCCCAAAAATTAGCCGGAGAACTTTTAGACGCTGCTGATGAAGAAGGCTCAGAAGGTAAAAGTGGCGGTGGCGGTAAAGGCGCTGCAGTGAAGAAGCGTGAAGATACCCATAAAATGGCCGAAGCCAATAAAGCTTTTGCCCATTATCGCTGGTAAGTTAAAGATAGGATTTAAGTGTGAGCACTGTAGAGCAACGTATAACCCCCATTGAAAGATACCGCAATATTGGCATTATGGCCCATATTGATGCGGGGAAAACGACCACCACTGAACGTATTCTGTTTTATACCGGTGTTTCTCATAAAATTGGTGAAGTGCATGATGGTGCAGCCACCATGGATTGGATGGAGCAAGAACGTGAGCGTGGTATTACCATTACCTCTGCTGCGACCACTTGTTTTTGGCATGGTATGGCCAAGCAATACCTGCAACATCGCATTAATATCATCGATACCCCAGGCCACGTAGACTTTACCATTGAAGTAGAACGCTCTTTGCGCGTCTTGGATGGTGCTTGTGCGGTGTTCTGTGCAGTGGGTGGTGTTGAGCCTCAGTCTGAAACCGTCTGGCGACAAGCCAATAAATACGGTGTTCCTCGTATTGCCTTTATCAATAAAATGGATCGCCCAGGAGCAAACTTCCTGAGGGTGGTGGATCAAGTTAAAGGCCGCCTAGCTGGCAACCCGGTGCCGATGCAGCTGCCGATTGGTGCTGAAGAAAGTTTTGAAGGCGTGGTTGATTTGGTTCGCATGAAAGCTATCTACTGGGATGAAACCAATAATGGTACCAGTTTTGAACTTCGTGATGTGGCTGAACATATGCAGGCTGAAGTTAAAAAATGGCATGATAAATTAGTGGAATCTGCAGCTGAAGCTTCTGAAGAATTGATGGATCGTTACTTAAGTGGCGATAGTTTTTCTGAAGATGAAATTCGCGCTGCCATTCGTGTTCGAACCCTGAAAAATGAAATTATTCCTGTATTTTGTGGTTCGGCTTTTAAAAATAAAGGCGTTCAAGCCCTGTTGGACGGAGTCATTGAATATTTACCCGCGCCAACCGACGTGCCTTCCATCCAAGGTATTTTGGGCGATAAAGATGGCACCATGGGTGAGCGTCATCCTTCTGATGATGAGCCCTTTTCGGCTTTAGCCTTTAAAATCATGACCGATCCTTATGTCGGTAGCTTAACCTTCTTCCGGGTGTATTCTGGAGTGTTGCGTTCGGGTGACTCCGTTTTAAATACGGTTAAAGACAAAAAAGAACGTATTGGTCGTATCTTATTGATGCATGCCAATAACCGTGAAGAAATTAAAGAAGTCCGAGCTGGCGACATTGCGGCAGCCGTTGGTTTGAAACAAACCACCACCGGTGACACGCTTTCAGATCCGGACAAAGTGATTACCTTAGAAAGAATGGAATTCCCCGAGCCGGTTATCTCGGTTGCGGTAGAGCCTAAAACCAAAGCTGATCAAGAAAAAATGGGTCTTGCTTTAGGTCGCTTAGCTCAAGAAGATCCTTCTTTCCGTGTGCATACCGATGAAGAGTCCGGCCAAACCATTATTTCTGGTATGGGCGAGCTGCATTTAGAAATCATCGTCGATCGCATGCGTCGTGAATTTAAAGTGGAAGCCAATATCGGTAAGCCACAAGTTGCCTATCGTGAAACAATTCGCAAGAATGTTGAACAAGAAGGTAAATATATTCGCCAAACGGGTGGTCGTGGTCAATATGGTCACGTTTGGTTGCGCATTGAGCCTGGTGAGGTTGGCTCTGGTATTATTTTCCAGAATGCTATTGTCGGTGGTGTTATTCCCAGAGAATACATTCCAGCTGTTGAAAAAGGTGTTCGTGAACAAACCCTGAATGGGGTGATCGCGGGTTACCCAGTGGTCGATGTGAAAGTGACCTTGTTTGATGGTTCTTACCATGATGTTGACTCTAATGAAATGGCCTTTAAAATTGCTGGCTCGCAGTGCTTCAAAGCAGGTGCTATCAAAGCCGGAGCTGTTTTGCTAGAGCCCATTATGAAAGTTGAAGTGATTACTCCTGAAGAATATATGGGAGACGTGGTCGGTGATTTAAATCGTCGCCGTGGGATTATTTTGGGGATGGATGATACTGTGGGTGCTAAACAAGTTAGCGCAGAAGTTCCATTGGCCGAAATGTTTGAATATGCCACCACCTTGCGTTCACAAAGCCAAGGCCGCGCGGTATATACCATGGAATTTAAGAAATACGCAGAAGCGCCTGCTGCAATTGCAGAGGCTATCGTGAAAAAGCGTTCAGGCTAAATGCCCTTGACTCGTTAAGTTTTAGGTTTGAGTGAGAGGCCCAGCCTCGAGCGAGCCGGGCTAAACAGAGTGGGTAGAAACCCTGGATTTGAACAGACAGTAAGAGGAGAGTACTCGTGGCAAGAGCAACATTCGTTCGAAACAAGCCGCACGTCAATGTAGGCACCATCGGTCACGTCGATCATGGTAAAACTACTTTAACTGCAGCAATTGCTACTGTTTCTGCTAAGAGACGTGGTGGTGAAGCCAAGACTTATGCAGATATCGATAACTCAAAAGAAGAAAAAGAACGTGGTATTACCATTAATACTTCTCACGTTGAGTACGAATCTGATAAACGTCACTATGCTCACGTTGACTGTCCAGGACACGCCGATTATGTAAAAAACATGATCACCGGTGCTGCTCAAATGGATGGCGCGATTCTGGTTGTTTCAGCAGCTGACGGCCCTATGCCACAAACTCGCGAACACATTTTGTTGGCTCGCCAAGTGGGTGTGCCAAAAATTATTGTTTATCTCAATAAAGCCGATATGGTTGACGATGCTGAACTCTTAGAGTTGGTTGAGATGGAAGTCCGAGAACTTTTAACCTATTACAAGTTCCCAGGTGACGATACGCCCATCATCAAAGGTTCCGCATTAAAGGCATTGGAAGGTGAAGATAGCGAAATTGGTACCCAATCCATTGATAAACTATTGGAAGCGATGGATAACTACTTCCCAATTCCTGAGCGTGCCGTTGATCAACCCTTCTTGTTGCCGATTGAAGACGTATTCTCTATTTCTGGTCGTGGTACTGTTGTGACCGGTCGTATTGAACGCGGCAAAATCAAAACCGGTGAAGAAGTTGCGATCATTGGTATTCGTGACACGGTGAAAACCATTTGTACGGGTGTGGAAATGTTCAGAAAACTTCTGAATGATGGCCAAGCCGGTGACAACGTGGGTATTCTTTTGCGCGGTACCAAACGAGAAGATGTAGAACGCGGCCAAGTTTTAGCGAAGCCTGGTTCTATTCTGCCTCATACAAAATTTGAAGCTGAAGTGTATGTGTTGTCTAAAGAGGAAGGCGGTCGTCATACCCCATTCTTTAAAGGTTACCGTCCACAGTTCTACTTCCGTACCACCGACGTAACGGGTGAAGTGGTGTTGCCTGAAGGTGTTGAAATGGTTATGCCTGGCGATAACATCAAGATGGACATTACTTTGATAGCGCCCATCGCTATGGAAGAAGGTTTACGTTTTGCTATCCGTGAAGGCGGCAGAACAGTAGGCGCTGGTGTCGTAGCTAAGATTGTGGAGTAATGACATGGCAAGCCAAGTCATTCGAATTCGTCTGAAATCCTTCGATCACAGATTGATAGACAAGTCATCGAAGGAAATTGTGGATACAGCAAAGCGAACGGGGGCCCAAGTACGGGGTCCTGTTCCTCTGCCGACACACATACAACGTTTAACGGTACTGGTTTCTCCGCATGCTGATAAGAATGCGCGAGATCAGTATGAAATGCGCACGCACAACCGAGTGATTATCATTGTGGAACCCACAGATAAGACAGTCGATGCGCTGATGAAATTAGATTTAGCTGCAGGCGTAGATGTACAAATCTCCGTCAGCAGAGAGTCATAACAGGGGTATTACAATGGCGATGGGTTTGATTGGTCGCAAATGTGGTATGACACGGGTCTTTACTGAAGACGGCGTTTCTATACCCGTGACAGTGGTCGAAGTGGAACCAAACCGCATTACGCAGATTAAAACCGAAGCAACTGATGGCTATTCTGCTATTCAGGTGACTACGGGAAGCCGCCGTCCTATTCGAGTGAATAAAGCGATGAGCGGACACTGTGCTAAAGCGGGTGTTACGGCTGGACGTGGCCTGTGGGAATTTCGGGTGAATGCTTCTGAAGTATCTAACTACACCTTGGGTCAGGAATGCTTAGCCGACCTTTTCGCAATCGGGCAAATAGTCGATGTTGCAGGAACCAGTAAAGGTCGCGGTAATACCGGTACCATAACGCGTTGGAACTTCGGTTCACAAAGAGCGTCTCACGGTAACTCTTTATCGCATAATCGTCCGGGTTCTATTGGTCAAAACCAAACGCCAGGTAAAGTCTTTAAAGGCAAAAAAATGGCTGGCCGTTGGGGTCATGAGCGCATCAGTATTCAAGGTCTTGAAATTATTCGAGTGGATATTGAGCGCAATGCCTTACTGATTAAAGGTGCCATACCAGGCGCACCCGGTGGTGATGTAATTATTTATCCAGCAGCTAAAGCTGGTAAAACAACGGCCGCAGCTTGAGCGAGGGGGAAACGATGGAATTAGCATTCGCTATGCCCGAAGGCCGGGCCTCTAAGGCTGTCGAAGTGTCGGCTATGACATTCGGAAGAGATTTTAATGAACCACTGGTTCACCAGGTGGTTACCGCTTATTTAGCGGGTGGCCGTTCTGGTACGGTGGGTCAAAAAACTCGTGCGCAAGTACGCGGTGGTGGTGCCAAACCTTGGAACCAAAAAGGTACCGGTCGAGCACGTGCGGGTACCATTCGAAGCCCCTTGTGGCGTGGAGGCGGTAAAACATTTGCTGCGGTCACTCAAGATCACAGTCAAAAAGTGAATCGCAAAATGTACCGCGGTGCGATGCAGTCGATATTATCGGAATTGGCACGCCAAGGTCGTTTATTGGTTGTTGATGATAACCAAGCGCATATGGACCGGCCTAAAACCACTGAATTATTGCAGCGTTTGAAAGATTGGGGCTTTAAAGAAGCTTTGATCATCACCAGCGAATGGGATGACAACTTGTATTTGTCTTCACGCAATATACCCAATATTGACGTTCGACAAGCACCGAATGTTGATCCGGTCAGCCTGCTGAAATTCGAAAAGATACTCATGACGGTCAGTGCCGTTAGAAAATTTGAAGAGGTGCTGGGATGAATCTGAAACGTTTGTATCAAGTCATACGTGGCCCTCATACCACTGAAAAAACAGTGAACAATGCTGAAAAACATCGGCAAGTAGCTTTTAAAGTTTCTTTAGATGCCAATAAGCTTGAGATCAAGAAGGCTGTTGAAACCTTATTTAAGGTCGATGTGACCGCCGTACAAGTTGTACGCATGAAAGGTAAGAAAAGACAGTTTAAGCAAGTACCTGGTAAAAAAAGTGATTGGAAAAAGGCCTATGTCTCTTTAAAAGAGGGACAAGACATTAATTTGGCCAATTATCAGTGAATATAGGTGTGGTATGCCAATTGTAAAAACAAAACCGACCTCTCCAGGGCGGCGTTCCTTAGTTAAAGTTGTAAACCCCCATTTACATAAAGGTGCTCCTTACGGGCCCTTGGTAGTGGCTAAACAACAACATGCGGGTCGTAACCATGCGGGTCGTATTACAGTTCGACATCAAGGTGGCGGTCACAAGCAGAATTATCGCCTGATCGATATGAAGCGACTCAAAGATGGTATTCCCTGTATTGTGGAACGTCTGGAGTACGATCCCAATCGTACGGCTCATATTGCCTTGCTCTTGTATAAAGATGGCGAACGCCGTTATATTATTGCACCCAAAGGTGTCAAAGTCGGTGCAAACCTGCTTTCCGGCTTAGAAGCTCCCATTGCCGCTGGTAATTGTTTGCCCTTGCGCAACATTCCCGTGGGTAGTGTGGTTCACTGTGTTGAAATGCGACCTGGCAAAGGTGCTCAATTGGCCCGTTCTGCCGGTTGTTCAGTACAGCTCTTGGCTCGTGAAGGTGCTCATGCAACTTTGCGTTTAAAGTCCGGTGAAATGCGCAAAGTCTTAGCCGATTGTCGGGCGACTTTAGGTGAAGTTTGTAACAGCGAACACAATTTGAGAAAATTGGGTAAAGCCGGTGCCAGCAGATGGCGTAATATTCGGCCTCGCGTTCGTGGTGTAGCCATGAACCCCGTGGATCATCCATTAGGAGGCGGTGAAGGCCGTACTTCCGGTGGACGTCCACCTTGCTCACCTTGGGGTAAACCTGAAGGTAAAAAGACGCGTCGCAATAAGCGCACAAACAATATGATTATTCGTCGGCGTAAATCCGACAAGGCCAAATAAGGGAGGTTTATAACTCGTGGCACGATCTCTGCGAAAAGGCCCGTTTGTTGATGCTCACCTTTTAACCAAGGTGACGGCAGCGGTTGCTTCTCGGGTTAAAAAACCCATTAAAACTTGGTCACGCCGTTCGATGATTTTGCCTGATATGGTGGGACTCACCATTGCAGTGCACAACGGTAAGCTGCATGTGCCAGTGCTTGTCACTGAAAATATGGTGGGACACAAATTAGGTGAATTCGCTCCTACGCGTACTTTCCGCGGTCACTCGGGTGACAAAACCGCGAAAAAAGGCGATAAAAAGGGCGATAAAAAGTGAGTAAAGGGGAATAACCATGCAAGCCATGCAAGCGATTGCCAAGCTTAATTATGCCCGAATGTCACCTCAGAAAGTGCGTTTGGTGGCAGATTTAGTGAGAGGCCTTCAAGTTGATAAGGCTTTGATGGTGCTGAAATTTAGTACCAAAAAAGCTGCAGGGATTGTTAAGAAATTGTTGGAGTCTGCGGTGGCTAACGCCGAGAACAACCACGGTCTTGACATCGACGAGTTAAAAATATCCACCATCTGTGTTGATGAAGCACCACGTTTAAAAAGATTTTCTCCCCGTGCTAAGGGTCGAGGAAATCGTATTGTTAAGCGAAACTGCCATATCACCATCGCGGTTGCGGCAGCGTAGAGGGAAAAAAATGGGTCAAAAAGTCAATCCAAATAGTTTTCGCCTCGGTTACACTCGTAAGAGTAACGCTCGATGGTTCCCGCCTAAAGGTGTGACCGTTGCTGAGCTGGTGAACAAAGATTTAAAAGCTCTGAAAACGATAGCAGCTCATATTCCTGAAGCTGCGGGCGTGAACTTATCGCGCGTCGTTTTCGAGCGAACCGGTCTGAATCTGCGGCTGATTATTCCTAGCTCCAAACCTGGTATTGCATTGGGTAAGAAGGGTGAAGATATCGAGATCTTGCGCAAGAAATTGACCAAAGATATGGGTGCTCCGGTCCATATCTCGATTGAAGAAATTCGCAAACCAGAACTAGAAGCAACTTTAGTCGCCAAAAGCATTGCCCAGCAATTGGAACGCCGAGTGATGTTTCGTCGTGCGATGAAACGTGCTGTTGCGACTGCCATGCGTTTGGGTGCCAAGGGTATTAAAGTGATGGTTGCTGGCCGCTTGGGCGGCGCTGAAATTGCGCGTGATGAAGTGTACCGTGAAGGGCGTATTCCTTTGCACACTTTGCGTGCCGATATCGATTATGGTACTGCTACTTCTCAAACCACTTATGGTGTGATTGGGGTAAAGGTCTGGATATTCAAAGGTGAAGTCATAGGCCAGCAAGAGCAACCGCTTGGTGATGGCTCATCAGCTAATTAAAGGGGAAGTTCATGTTGCAACCTAAGCGGACTAAATACCGCAAGCAACACAAAGGTCGCAACCGTGGTGTTGCGATCCGTGGAAGCAAAGTAAGTTTTGGCGAGTTCGGTTTAAAAGCGATAGGCTATGCGCGAATTACCGCTCGTCAAATTGAAGCGGCCCGTCGAGCTGTTACCCGCTTTGTTAAGCGGGGCGGTAAAGTGTGGATCCGTATATTCCCTGACAAGCCGATTACTCAAAAACCACTTGAAGTCAGAATGGGTAGTGGTAAAGGGAATGTTGAATATTGGGTAGCTTTGGTTCAGCCAGGTCGAGTACTTTTCGAAATCGAAGGGGTGACCGCTGATTTGGCTAAAGAAGCTTTCCGCTTGGCAGCTGCCAAGTTACCGGTTGCAACAGAATTTGTTCAGCGAGAGATAATGTGATGAAGGCAAAAGAAATACGCTTAAAAAGCACTGAAGAAATCAATACCTTGCTGAGAGATAGTTTAGAACAACAGTTTAAACTGCGTTTGGCCAAAAGCAGTGGCAATCTAAACCAGCACCACTTGATTAAACTAAACCGCCACTTAATCGCTCGGCTTGAAACGATAACGGCGGAACGTTTATGCGCGAAAGAAGGTAAATGACAATGAGCGAGCAAGCTTCTGAAAGACGCCTCGAAGGCCTGGTTATCAGTAACAAAATGGATAAGACCGTGGTGGTACGTATCGTGCGCCGCGTCAAACATCCCTTGTATGGTAAAATGATTAGTCGTACAACAAAATTACATGCCCACGATGAAAGCAATACTTGTCAGATTGGTGATCGGGTTCTGGTCAAAGAATCTCGGCCGATCTCTAAAACCAAGGCTTGGATCTTGGTCGAGATACTTGAGAAGGCTAAGTAGTGGGTGATACAATAAGCGGCTTTCTGAATAGGCTGCATGAGCAACTGACTGAAAGCACTGAAAGCCTTAAGGGGAATGCCAGATGATTCAAGTACAAAGCATGCTGACTGTCGCCGACAACAGCGGAGCTTTAAGCGTGATGTGTATTAAAGTGCTGGGAGGCTCTAAACGACGCTATGCCCGCGTTGGTGAGAGAATTAAAGTCACTATAAAAAAAGCTATCCCCCGTGGTAAAGTCAAGAAAGGTGACGTACTCACAGCGGTTATCGTTCGGACTCGTCAGGCTATTAAGCGTGCGGATGGTTCGGTATTACGTTTTGATAGCAATGCTGCGGTTTTGTTGAATAACCAAAATCAACCGATCGGCACCCGTATTTTCGGACCTGTGACCCGCGAATTGCGTGGTGAACAGTTTATGAAAATTATTTCTTTGGCTCCAGAAGTACTGTAACGAGCAGGGTTAATATGAGTTCTAGTAAGATTAAAACCGGCGACTTAATAGAAGTACGCAAAGGCAAATTTAAAGGTCAGCGTGGTAAAGTGCTGCGTGTTGAAGACTGTGGTCATCAGCGTCGCCTGTATATCCAAAATTTAACACAAAAAAAATGTGTTAAGCGCAACCCACAACAAGAACAACCTGGCGGGATCATTGATATTGAAGCACCGATTGCCATCAGCAATGTGGCTTTGGTCAATCCGGTTAGCCAGAAGCTTGAAAAAAGAGTGGGTTTCAAACTTTTAGACAATGGTAAAAAAGTCAGATTCGGTAAATCAAGCCAAACAGTGCTTGATGCGACAGCTTAAGAGTAGATAAACATGCCTAAGACGACGACAAAGACAACAGTTCGTTTAAAAGAGTTTTACCGCGACACGGTGGTAGCGCAGTTGATGGAACGCCTTGAACTGAGCAACATCAATGAAGCGCCAAAAGTGTTAAAAATCACTTTAAACATGGGTGTGGGAGCAGCGGTCAATGATAAAAAAATCGTTGAGAATGCAGCTGTTGAGCTGACCCGAATTGCGGGCCAAAAAGCTGTGATCACCAAAGCTCGCAAATCCGTTGCAGGCTTTAAAATTCGTGAAGGCTGGCCTATTGGTTGTAAAGTAACTTTACGTGGCCAGCGGATGTATGATTTTTTAGAACGTTTGTTAAATTACGTTATTCCGCGAGTTCGGGATTTTCGGGGTTTAAACCGTCGTTCTTTTGATGGTCGTGGCAATTACAGCATGGGCCTAAAAGAACAGATTGTATTCCCAGAAATTGAATATGACAAAACCGATGCGATGCGTGGTTTGGATATCACCATAACCACCACAGCTCGTACAGATAAAGAAGGCTTGGCTTTATTGCAAGCACTGAAATTCCCTTTTAAAGAAGCGCACAACGGCTAGAGGTAGATTGAATTATGGCAAAGCAATGCATGATTGAGCGTGAAAAGAAACGAAAAAAATCTTATGAAAAACATAAGGCTAAAAGAAAACTTTTGCGTGCCATCATTAATGATCCTGTCGCTAGTTTAGATGCTAAATTTGATGCGCAGAAGAAAATGGCTGACATCGGTCGTGATGCTTCAGCGTCTCGGCAACGCAATCGTTGCGGCTTAACGGGCCGTCCACGGGGCAATTATAAAGTATTCGGTTTAAGCCGTATGGCCATTCGCGAAAATTTGATGTTCCTTCCTGGTATTCAAATGGCCAGTTGGTCTTAAGCTTTGCCTGTTATTACGGAGCGACCCAATGAGTAATCAAGATCCTATTTCAGATATGCTGACTCGCATTCGAAATGCGCAGCAAAGAACTCGTGACAGCGTTATCGTTGTTGCATCGCGCCATATCGCTGATATTTTACGCGTTTTGGACGAAGAAGGTTTTATTGCAGGCTTTGAGCCCATCAATGAGCGCCAAATTCAAGTTGGCTTGAAATACATGAACAATAAGCCGGTGATTGAAATGATTCAACGCGCCAGCCGCCCTGGAGTTCGGCTTTACAAAAAGCATGACGAAATACCCCGTATTAAAGGTGGTTTAGGTATTGCTGTGATGACCACTTCCCATGGTGTGATGAGCGATAAAAAAGCACGCGCATTAGGCCAGGGCGGTGAAGTCCTGTGCTACGTAGCTTAAGGAAAGTATAAAATGCCAGTACCAATGACGCTCCCTAAAAGTGCACGACGGCCTTTAGATATCCCAGTTGGGGTTACCGTGAAAATTGTTGACCGAACCCTTTCGGTGAAAGGCAAGCACGGCGAATTACATCTGGTTTTAAAAGGCGAGCTGGATGTTAAAGTAGAAGGCAACCATGCCCAGGTTGTGGCTTTAAAAGAAAATCAAAAAGTGATGGTTGGTACGACTCATGCTCTTCTCAAGAATATGATTCAAGGCACCCACAATTTGTTTCAAAAGAAATTATCGTTAAATGGCGTGGGTTACCGTGCAAAAATAGCTGGTAAAGCTTTGGAGCTGAGTGTCGGACATTCCCACCCCGATTTATTCCAAATTCCTGAAGGGATTATTATTGAAACTCCCACACCCACGGAGATTATTGTCAAAGGAATTGATAAAGCAGTTGTTGGTGAAACTGCAGCTAAAATTCGAGCATTTCGTAAGGTTGAACGTTATAAAGGTAAAGGCCTGCGTTATTTTGACGAAAAAGTAATTCTGAAAGAAGCTAAGAAGAAGTAGGTAGTAATATGAAGACTGGATCTATGAAGAATCAACCTGCGCGACAAAGACGCCTTAAACGTACCCGTACGAAAATTGCGGAATTGGGTGCACTGCGCTTAAGCGTACACCGTACGCCACAGCATATTTATGCGCAAATATTTTCTCCTAAAGGCGATCAGGTATTTGCCTGTGCTTCAAGTCTGGATAAAGATATTCGTGCAATCACTGATGGTGATAAAACCACGGTTGCACAAGCAGTAGGCCGTTTGGTGTCTCAGCGTGCCAAAGAAAAAGGTATTGCGAAAGTGGCTTTTGATAGGTCAGGTTACAAATATCATGGGCGAGTCAAGGCATTGGCCGAAGCCGCACGTGAAGATGGCTTAGATTTCTAGGATTTTATAAAGATGGCAATGGCAAGTACAAATAGTAATGTTGAGTCAAATAATCGTGGCGATAATAAGCGCAACGATAACAACCGAAGTGATAATCGCGGTGACAATCGTGGCGATAACCGAGGCGACGGCTTTAAAGAAAAATTGGTTCATTTAGCGCGTAATGCCAAAGTGGTCCAAGGTGGTCGTATTTTTAGCTTTGCTGCAACTGTGGTTGTTGGCGATGGCAATGGCCGTTTCGGTATTGGCGTTGGTAAAGCTCGTGAAGTATCGGTCGCTATTCAAAAAGCAATGGAAAATGCACGCCGCAATTTGAACCGTATTGAGCTGAATAACGGTACTTTGTACCATCCTATTGAAGCCTTTCACGGTGCTTCTAAAATTATTATGCGACCTGCAAAGGCTGGTACCGGTATTATTGCTGGTGGCGCCATGCGCGCAGTCTTTGAAGTCTTGGGCGTTCAAAACGTTCTCTCCAAATGTATTGGCTCGACCAATCCTATCAATGTGGTGAAAGCAACTTTGAAAGGCTTGAAGTCGATGACCTCTCCGGAACAAGTAGCCGCCAAACGTGGCAAGCATGTTTCAGAAATTTTGGAAGCGATGAAGGATGAGAAAAAAGGTGTCGCTCATGAGTAAAAAAACCATTTTGAGCATCACTCTGATCCGAAGCCCAGCTGGCCGTAAGCCTGCTGCCCGTGCAACGGTCAAAGGCCTCGGCTTAACCCGTATGCATCAAACCGTTGAAAGAGAAGCAACCGTACAACTGCTGGGCATGGTCAATGCTATTCAGGACATGTTACGTGTTGAAGAAAAGCGAGGAGAGTGAGCATGTATTTAAACACGCTGAGTCCCGGTGAAGGTGCAAAGACCAAGCCTAAGCGTTTGGGTCGCGGTATTGGCTCAGGTCTGGGTAAAACTTGTGGTAAAGGTCACAAAGGTCAAAAAGCTCGTGCAGGTGGCTACCATAAAGTCGGCTTTGAAGGCGGACAAATGCCTTTACAACGTCGCTTGCCTAAGTTTGGCTTTACCTCACGCAAAGCATTAGATGCTGCTGAAGTGCGCTTGGGCGATTTAAATTCGATAAGTGCGGAGCTGATCAATCTTGAAAGCTTATTGGCTGCAAAACTTATTGCACCCCATATTCGACGAGTCAAAGTGATTTTACGAGGTGAAGCAAACCGCGCATTTAAATTAGCAGGCGTCAAAGCCACTAAAGGCGCTAAGCTTGCCATTGAAGCTGCCGGGGGCAGGGTTGAATAAGCTATGAATAATGCGGTTGCAACCCCTGGCGGTTTTAGGGGGCTTCAAGATCTTAAAAAGCGTCTATTTTTCTTAATAGGCGCTTTGCTGGTCTATCGCATTGGTGCTCATATTCCGGTTCCAGGTTTAGATCCTGCTCGTCTTGCCGAACTCTTTTCTGGCGATAAAGGCATCTTTGGTCTGTTTAATTTATTTTCAGGTGGCGCGCTGGCCCGATTAACGGTCTTTGCCTTGGGGATCATGCCTTATATATCGGCCTCGATTATTATTCAGTTACTGACCGTTGCGGTACCAGCCTTTGAACAGCTGAAGAAAGAAGGTAATTCAGGCCGGCGGAAAATTTCCCAATATACCCGTTTTCTGACTTTAGCCATTGCGCTGTTTCAGGCCTTTGGTATGTCGAAATATTTGGCTAGCGAAGGCATAGCCTTAGAAACCACTTTTGGCTTCTTTTTTAATGCCACCTTAACTTTGATGGCAGGAACCATGTTTTTAATGTGGCTGGGCGAACAAATGACCGAGCGTGGGATTGGTAACGGTACCTCGTTGATTATCTTTGCCGGTATCGTTGCAGGCTTGCCAGGCTCGATAGCCAATACCTTAGAGAAAGTCAGCAGCGGTGAAACTCAACCTCTGGTGTTGATCATCATGTTGGGTCTGTTGATTTCGGTGATTGCTTTGGTGGTTTTTGTTGAAAGAGGCCAAAGGCGGATCGCGGTTCATTATGCCAAAAGACAACAAGGCCGGCGTCTTTATGCCGCCCAAAAAAGCCATTTACCTTTAAAATTAAATATGGCTGGGGTGATCCCGCCTATTTTTGCTTCCAGCATTATATTGTTCCCTGCAACGATTAGTCAGTGGTTTGGCAAAAGTGAGTCCCTATCTTGGTTGCGTGACGTTGGCGCGGCTCTTTCACCGGGTCAACCGGTTTATCTTGTGCTCTTCGCCCTAGCTATTGTATTCTTTTGCTTCTTTTACACGGCTTTGGTTTTTAATCCCAAAGAAACGGCTGAGAACCTTAAGAAATCAGGTGGCTACCTTCCAGGCATACGCCCAGGTGATCAGACTGCCCAGTATATCGATAAGGTCATCACACGCTTGACTATTATCGGCGCTTTTTATATAACAGGCGTTTCCTTGCTGCCAGAATTCTTGGTTTTGGGTTGGAACCTACCATTTTATTTTGGTGGGACCTCTTTGTTAATTATCGTGATGGTGGTGATGGATTTTATGGCGCAAATCCAAGCTCACCTGATGTCTCATCAATATGAAGCTTTGATGAAAAAAGCCAATCTAAGAGGATTTAGCAAATGAAAGTAAGAGCATCTGTTAAAAAGATCTGCGATGAATGCCGTGTAACGCGCAGAGCAGGTGTGTTGAAAGTGATTTGCAAAAAGCACAATAAACACAATCAGCGGCAAGGTTAGTAAACGAATTATTTAAAACTTAAGCGCTAAGCTAAGTATTTTAAGCGAAGGGGTTATTTGAATGGCGGTATACCGTATAGCTAACGTGCCAATGGCACCAAATAAGCACGTACGCATCGCATTACAAGCGATTTTTGGGATTGGCGATCCGTCGGCAAGAAAAATTTGTGCGAACGTAAGAATAGATCCTGCAAGCAAGGTCAAAGACTTATTAGATGAATCTTTGGCAGCTTTGCAAAAAGAAGTTGAAAAGTACAAGGTAGAAGGTGATTTGCGGCGAGAAGTCGGTATGCATATTAAACGCCTTATCGATATTAAGTGTTACCGAGGAATGCGTCACAAGCGCGGACTGCCGGTACGTGGTCAAAGGACCAAAACCAATGCGCGCACCCGTAAAGGCCGTAAGCGTCAAAGTGGTGTTAAATAATAGACTGTAATTTGAATTAATTAGGAAAGGGCAGAATGGCAAAACCGGCTGTGGCAGCACGAACACGTAAGAAAACCAAAAGAACCGTGGTTACGGGAATGGTTCATATTAAAGCAACATTTAATAACACCCATGTTCTGATCACTGATCCCAGGGGCGATAAATTGTCGTCACAGACATCAGGTGGTGCAAATTTTAAAGGATCGCGTAAAAGTACTCCTTATGCAGCTCAAGTAGCGGCACAAACTGCAGCACAAACAGCGCGTGATGATTATGGATTGAAAGCCGTAGATGTTCGTATCCAAGGTCCAGGACCCGGGCGCGAAGCGGCTGTACGAGCGATTTCTGCATTAGGCATTAAGATACTTTCTATTGCAGACGTTACCGGTATTCCACATAACGGTTGCCGTCCAGAAAAAGAACGTCGGGTATAAGAGAGGATTTGAACAATGGCTAGATATTTAGGCCCCACCTGTCGTAAAGCGCGCCGACTTGGAACCGATTTACGACTGAAAAGCGGCAGCATCGATAACAAATGTAAAGCTGGGACCCCTCCGGGATCTCATGGGCAAAAACGTGTTCGTACCACTGACTACGGTTTACAATTGCGTGCAAAACAAAGAATTCGTTTTATGTACGGAGTTTTAGAACGTCAGTTTCACCGTTATTACACTGAGGCTTCACGCCGCAAAGGTGCAACCGGTGCTGTGTTGTTACAACTTTTAGAAACCCGTTTAGACAACGTGGTTTATCGTATGGGTTTTGCCGTGACACGTGCTGAAGCTCGCCAATTGGTACGCCATGGCGCAGTAACGGTCAACGGCTCTAGGGTGAGTATCCCTTCCTATGCCGTTGAAGCCGGCAACACTATTGAAATCAGAGAGAAGTCAAAGGAACAAACCCGCATTAAAGATGCAGTTCGTTTGGCAGAATCTAATGGGGTACCAGAATGGCTGAGCCTCGATAGCTCGAAATTGAATGGAATATTCAAACGGGTTCCCGATCGCAGTGAGCTACCCGCTGAACTAGAAGAACAGTTGGTAGTCGAGCTCTACTCTAAGTAAAGAATGCGTTTGTTTGGAGGATATGCATGCAGCGTGCCGTAAGCGAGTTTTTGAAACCTCGGTTAATTGATATTCAAGCCTTAGGCCGCCATCGTGCCCGAGTTGTGTTAGAACCTTTGGAAAGAGGCTTTGGTCACACTTTGGGTAATGCTTTACGGCGTGTTTTGTTGTCTTCTATGCCAGGATGTGCAGTTGTAGAAGTGCATATCGAAGGTGTAGTACACGAATACACCGCCAAAGAAGGCGTACAAGAAGATATTATTGATCTGCTTTTAAACCTGAAAGGTTTGGAGTTTATCCTCAATGGTCGTGATGAAGTTGAGCTCAAATTGCATAAGCAGGGTGAGGGTCAGGTTAAAGCCTCCGACATCGCATTGCCGCATGATGTTCAACTGATTAATCCGAATCATGTGATTGCTCATATGAGCAAAAGCGGAAACTTAGAAATGACTTTACGAGTGGCTCGTGGTCGTGGCTATGAACCTGCTACCACCCGTGTTCTGGAAGAAGGTGAAGCTCGAGAAATTGGTTGGTTACAAGTTGATTCATCTTTTAGTCCTGTCACCCGTGTTTCCTACCAGGTAGAGAATGCGCGCGTTGAGAAACGTACTGACTTAGATAAATTGATTATGGAAGTTGAAACCAATGGCACGATTGAAGCTGAAGAAGCCATTCGTCTTGCCGCACTGATTTTGGTGGATCAATTATCGGTTTTTGTTGAATTGAAAGGTGAACGTCAGGCAGAAGCTCCGCGTCGTATGGCGGATATCGATCCGTTATTGCTGCGCCCAGTCGATGATTTAGAGCTCACCGTACGTTCTGCGAACTGCTTGAAAGCTGAAAATATTTATTATATCGGTGATTTAATTCAAAAATCCGAAGTAGAGTTGTTGAAAACTCCTAATTTGGGTAAAAAATCACTCACCGAAATCAAAGATGTTTTGGCCTCTAAAGGCTTGTCCTTAGGGATGCGTTTGGAGAACTGGCCACCAGCTCAGTTTTTGGAAGAAAAAGCGTCCCATAGCGCGTAAGCTGAATTAAAAGGGTTTTAGACCATGAGACATAGAAAAGACAGTCGGCGTTTTAGCCGAACCTCAAGCCACCGCCAATTGATGTTTCGCAATATGGTGGCCTCAGTTATTGAGCACGAAAGTATTCAAACCACCTTGCCAAAAGCCAAGGAACTGCGTCGTATTGCTGAGCGTTTAGTTACTTTAGCTAAAGAAGACTCAGTGGCCCGTCGTCGTTTGGCCTTTGCTCGGCTTCGAAACGACGCAGCGGTTGCTAAATTGTTTACCGATTTGGCTCCTCGCTTTCAAGGTCGCCCCGGCGGCTATATGCGTATTTTGAAATGCGGCTTTCGTCCAGGTGATACCGCTCCGATGGCCATTATTGAATGGGTTGAGAAGAAAGCTGCACAAGCTATCTAAGTTCTAGGCTGAAATAGCCATGCTATTTCAGCTGTAGATCAGCCTTCAATAGAAGAAGCTAGGAGCTGAGCGCCCCTAGTTATTTTTTTTGTCATTCCTGATACCTTGCCTTAAAAACTAAAATTTTGCCTTGCTTCTTTAAAGGCCATCGCATGCAAACTTATTGAAAATTGGCTACTGAGAATAAATTTAAGTTTAATTTCCAAAATAGTGTTTGACATAAAACCCGAGATTTGGGATCATAAGGCCACTTTGGGTCAGCCGAGTTGTTATCAATGGGAAATCATGCGCCATGAACGATAAACAACCCCAGTCGTTTGGAAAAATCCGTAACTTTTTTTGGCCTATTTATGGCCATGAACTCAAAAAATTAATTCCTATCTTTACCTTGTTTTTCTTGATTTCTTTTGTTTACAACCTGTTGCGTTGCATGAAAATTGCTTTAATTGTCACTGCAGAAGGCTCTGGCGCTGAAGCGATCCCGTTCTTAAAATTATACGTGGTATTACCTGGAGCCTTGCTGCTCACCTATCTCTTTACCAAGCTTGCTAATCGCTATAATCGGGAACAAGTGTTCTACCTGATGCTCACCATATTCTTAGGATTTTTTATTGTATTTATGTTGCTGTTGTATCCGAATCGTGAGGCTTTGGAGTTAAGAAGTTTTGCAGATTGGCTACAACAACATCTCCCAGAAGGCTTGAAAGGCTTAATAGCGATTGTGCGCCATTGGACCCTATCTCTATTTTATGTGGTTTCAGAACTGTGGAGTACCGTGGTTTTATCGATGTTGTTCTGGGGCTTTGCCAATGAAGTCACCACCATTGATGAGGCCAAGCGGTTTTATGCCATATTTGCTTTGGGAGCCAATGCTTCCGGTATTTTCTCTGGGCAATTCGCCCAGTTGCTCACCGTGAAAGATTTCAATGATGCTTTGCCTTTTGGCACCACGCCTTGGGAACAATCCTTGTTTTTACTGCTGTCTGCAATTCTCATTTGTGGCGGTCTTATCATGATACTTTTCCGCTGGGTCAATTTGCGCATCGAGAGGGAGGAGCGTCTGCGCATTAAGCCTGCCTCCGAATTGCTTAAAAAGAAAGTCGCTCTGTCTTTAAGTGAATGCTTTGCTTATCTTGGCCGTTCCCGTTATATGATGTACATCGCTGTGATCGTGGTGTCTTACAATTTGGTTTATAACTTGGCCGATGTGTTGTGGACGGATCAGGTCAGTCAGCGTTATCCTGATACCAGCGAATTTAATGCCTATGTGAACAACATTACCTCGCTGACCGGAGCTTTGGCTTCTGTATTTGCTTTGGTGATCTCAGGCAATGTGATCCGCCGTTATGGTTGGACTGCAGCTGCTATGATCACGCCGGTTATTTGGCTATTAACCAGCGTTGGATTTTTTGCCTGCATGTTGTCTGAAAATACCGCCTTGGGTGATGTCTTCTTTGCCATGTTTAGCACCCCGTTAACCACGATAACCATTTTGTTTGGTTCAGCTCAATATTGCTTAGGACGTGCCAGCAAATACACGGTATTTGATGAAACCAAAGAAATTGCTTTTATTCCTTTACCAAAAGAAAGTCAGCGCAAAGGTAAAGCTGTCGTTGACGGCATCGCCTCACGCTTTGGCAAGTCGGGTGGTTCGTTAATTTATCAGGTTTTGCTGGTGGTCTGTGCCGACTTAGCTTTAACAACGCCTTATATAGCTGGGATTATTTTAATCAGTATTACCGTGTGGATTATTGCTGTTAGAGCTTTGGGGAAAATGGTCAAAGGAACTGTCGATGATGAAAGAGCTTCAGCTTTACCGATGGATGAAAAGAAAGCTTCTCGGCCCACTACAACCGCCATAGGCACAGATTTCCAAGCCTCGCCGACAGTAGTATAGCTAGCAAAGTTTTGTTCGGGCTTTGGCAAGAAAACTATTCTAGAGGAAGCTTGCGGTCATGAAAAACAAACAACTCCTTCCTTTTGGAAAAATCCGTAATTTTTTCTGGCCTATTTATGGGCATGAACTTAAAAAACTCCTGCCGATATTCAGCCTGTTTTTCTTAATTTCATTTATTTATCACCTGTTGCGCTGTATGAAGGTGGCGTTGATTGTTACTGCAGAAGGCTCCGGTGCTGAGGCTATCCCATTTTTAAAATTATATTTGGTATTACCGGGTGCCTTACTTTTTACTTATCTTTTTACCTGTCTTGCCAAAAGATTGAATCGCGAACAATTATTTTATGCCATGCTTGGAATTTTTCTGAGCTTTTTTATTATTTTTTTATTGGTCTTATATCCCAATCGTCAAGCTTTAAATTTCGACAGTTTGGCCGATATGCTGCAGCTGTATTTGCCAGAAGGATTAAAAGGTTTAATAGCCATTATTCGTCATTGGCCTTTATCCTTATTTTATGTGGTATCTGAACTTTGGAGCACGGTGATTTTATCCATGTTGTTTTGGGGTTTTGCCAATGAAGTGACCACCGTGGATGAAGCCAAGCGGTTTTATGCCATATTTGCCTTTGGGGCCAATGTTTCAGGAATTTTCTCAGGCCAAGTTGCCCAGTTACTCACCGTCACTGAATTTAATCCTCTGTTGCCATTTGGCCAAACATCTTGGGATCAATCCTTGTTTTGGATGTTATCCGCTATTGTGGTATTGGGAACTTTAATAGTGGCTTTGTTTCGGTCTGTTAATCTTAAAATTGCTCGCAATAAAAATCAGACAGTATTTAAAAAAGATGCCAAAGACTCCCCAAAAGAGAATTCGACGGTTACGTTAACTGAATGTTTTGCATATTTAGCACGCTCTCGCTACATGATGTACATCACTATTATTGTGGTGTCCTATAGCTTGGTGGCCAATCTTGCGGATGTGATGTGGACCAACCAAGTTAATAACCGTTATCCAGCATCCAGCGATTTTAATGCCTATATGAATCATATGACGACCATTACGGGGATTTTGGCATCTATTTTTGCTTTGGTCATATCTGGAAACGTGATCCGCCGTTATGGTTGGACGATAGGGGCCCTGATCACACCCCTTATATTGCTGATCACCAGCATCGGCTTTTTTACCAGCTTGCTTGCTGAAGAAACAGTCATTGGGGAGCTCTGTGCCGCATTGATGCATACACCTTTAATCTCCTTGGCGTTGTTGTTTGGCTCGGCACAATATTGTTTGGGCTGTGCCAGCAAATACACGGTCTTCGATTGCACCAAAGAAATGGCGTTTATTCCTTTACCTAAAGAAAATCAGCGTAAAGGAAAAGCTGTCGTCGATGGCATTGCTTCTCGTTTTGGCAAGTCTGGGGGCTCATTGATCTATCAAGTATTATTGCTGGCTTGTGTCGATTTAGCAGCAACCACACCTTTTGTCGCGGGCATTGTATTGATCAGCATTATTGGCTGGATTTTTGCTGTCTGTGCTTTGGGGAAAATGGTCAAAGGCGTGGTCGATGAAGAGAAAGCGGCGGCTTTACCATTAGCAGAAAAGCAGGCCTAAAACCAAACTAAAAGGAGTATATATACTCCTTTTAGTTTGGTTTTAGGCTAGGCGCCAAGGACCGAGCAACCGGAGTTACCTTGTAGCGTAATGAGGATTGCGAGGATCCGCTAGAGCGACAAGGCTTGTGGCATGCCACAAGCCGCTGAGATTATTCATCATATTGGAAGCATGATGAGTGCTCAACAACGCCTAAAATCAAAATGGAAGGAGTATATAGCCTTATAATTTTACCCAATTGACAGCCACCGAAAAAACCTCCAGTATTTTCTAACACATCCCACTCATGGAAGAGTCAGTATGCCTATCGTAGCTTTTTATCCTGAAGATATAGATCCTTTCGAAAGTTGGTTTTGTAAAAAAATAACTTTAGAGTTGCATCTTGCTGAGCTTGCAAACTTAAATAAAGTTAGAGCAGCTCAGTTGTTAACAGCTTTGAAACAATCCAATGCGATAGAGGAAATTATTTTCAATCACCAATTAGAAGGTATTGAAATAACTTTTGAATCTTTGAATATTAATTTTGTTAAAGCTATATTTAAGGCCATCGCCTCAAATCCTTTTATAAAAAGTATTTATTTGCGTAGCTGTATTTCGAATCAAGAAGATAAGACTGCAGTTGAGAAACGTTCTCAGTATATCGATATGATCAGAGCTTGCTTTAAAGATTGTTTAAATTCACAGCTGATCTCTGTACACTCAGAGCATCTAGGCTTGTCCAGCATCCCTCATCAGTTAATCAGCGAAAATAGACAAAAAGAACAAGATCGTCAGAAATTAGAAAATTGGCAGATGGTAGAATTAGAAAAAAAAGCAGCTATGGAAACGGTCAGGCTGAGCGCTGCGGGACAGTCAAGTAGCTGTAGGGCTGATTTAATAGCCTCTGTTGAAAGAATCAGCGTTTCGACGCAAACCCCCTCGCCAGAAATAGGGCCGGCACAGAGGGACTTAAGCCCCTCCTTATTCAATGCTTTTAAAAATCACATCAAAGGTTACAAAGATTATATGACAACCACCCATCTTGTATCAGGCGTCACTCTTACAGCGGCCAGCATTTTGACTTATCGAAGGATATTGAAGCGCTAAAGTAGTCAAGATTTTAATGTAAAAATTTCCAGCTTTCCTAAGGAGGGGAACATGGCAGAAAGTATAGTCGCCATTCAGCAAGAATTGGCCATTCAATTAGAGGGTGCTTATTATCAGCCCCAAAGTTTGCCTTTAAATCGCAGCGAAAATCCCATTCAAGCTTTAAAACTGTTGCACATGGAAGGACGTCAGCTGGAAGTTTTAAAAGATGGCCAGTGGCTCAACCAGCAATCTTTTGAAGCCTTGGCTATCAGCGATGCGAGCATCAGTGAAAAAGTTATCTTAACGCTTAGCAGTATGCTAGAAACTTGTAAATTGCAGATCTTCGGCTTAAAGAATGTCGAAATTGCGCCCGACTTATTAAAGACTTTATGCACAGGGATCTGTTCTGCAAGCATTGAAGAACTGCATTTCTCTGAAATCGCTTGCGGTGGCATCATGGATGAGCTGGTAAATATTATTTTAAAAAACCAGTCTCTTAAAGTATTAAGACTGAAAGATTTAAAGTTAACAGTTCAAGAAGCTGCGCTTTTAAAAGAAAAACTTAAATCATTGCTGCAAACATCCTGTCAGGTAGAACTGCAGGATAAAAATACCTGTGATTATTTTCCAGCCTTAAAAAATAGTCATTTGTCCAAAACTTTGTTGTTGTCTCAGCAAGCTCAAAGCTTAAATTCTACGGCCCCACTGGGATTCAAGAGGGCTGAAAAGTTTTTTACCAAAGTCCTCGAGGAGGTCAAAGAACAACCAAAATCCACAGATCTCGGCTTTAAGTTGATAGGCCCAGAACAGCTTAAAGCTGGAGATATTGTTTTTTGGTATAATAAAAGGGATGAATTTTCAGGCCATGTATTGATGTGTAGTCAGGCTTCTTCGAATGTTAAAGAAATTCGTATGGCTCATTGTATGCCCAGTACCGGTTTTGTAGAAGGGCATCTATCAGCGGGATTGTATGCGCCTCATTATCTGGTTTTTCGGTTAAAAAATTTAGCCAAGGTTGCCAGCGCTTTAGCGCTGGCAAAAACTTGGCTAAGTTTCCAGCCTCCTTATGATCATACCCGTGCGGGTCAACAGTTAGATCTTAAACGCCAGTTTTTTAAAAAAGACGCCCATTATCAATATTGTCATCAGGAATTTGCCAAATACTCACATTTACTCAGTGTCGCTAAGTTTGCCTCGCGCTTAGAAGGCCCGCCCTTTATGCCGGTTGAAGCAAGGATGGCTGACGCTAATGTTAAAGGTGCTGTGTGTAATTCAGCTATTTTGCATATTTTTCAGACTGCTTTTGCCAAAGATTTTGTATATCCTTTAAAGCCCGATAAGGGTTGGGCTTCTAATAAAAAGAAACAACAAACCACAGAGATCATACTTTATAAATCAGTACCGGTGCTTAAATTGTTGCCCGGAAAACCCGCTCAGGTTTTAGATGCTATTTATGCAGCGATGCCTCCTGGTCTTAGAATTAAAGCTAAGATTTCACACCCTACAGCTATGCTGACTTCCTTTTTAAAAGATCCCAATCATTTTGAATGTATCGGCTATTTAAATACTGAAAATCATGAGCAAAAATTTACCAAGTCTGAAAGACAAACCATACAGACTCAGGTTGTTGAGAAAAAAACAGCAGCGCAGCTACAGAGGCAAGCATTTGTTGAAAAATTATCTCAATCTGGAAAAATCAAAGCGCGCCTTTAAGGCGCACTTTGAAGGTTTCAATAGACTGACAACTGATGACTAGGATGCAAATGGTGTTAAATAAGGATAAACCCTTGCTTCACCGGCAGCCAATTCCTCACTGTAGGGTGGCAGATTGCGTGTATTTTCTGGATTATTCTGTAAACCTAGATAGGCTTTATACTGACTATAAAGCGCGACAATGCCCCGTTGAGTTGTCTCTTCGGTTTGTTCATTTTCTTCAATCGCTAAGTCTTCTAAGCCATCGATAATATCTGCCAAATCTTTTGCCATTTGCTGTTGAGCAGGCCTATGTTTGTAGGCTTGAGGACCTATTTCATTCAGAAGTGCAGGAATTCTGTATACGATATTGCTATAGATTTCTTTCATATCTTGTTCGGCTGCAGTCTTTTCAGAACCCGTGTTTGGCACATATTCTGGAATATGGGGTGTTGCTTTGGTGGTAAAATAATTACTTGCCCACCAGCGTTTGGCTTTGAGCGCATAGTCTGAAAAAGCATACCAAGTGATAAAACCAAACAATGCTCCTGAGCTTCCTCCTATGACAGCTGCTAATCGGGGATGAATAAAATGGCTTAACCAATAGACAGCTCGCGCTGCAGCGGCTTTTTTTGCTAGATAAGCGACCACTAAACCCAAACCTTCTCTTGATAAGTATTGACCTGGTTTGCGCCAAAAATCGGTAAAGGGTTTGGTGATAGTCACGCTTAAATTTTTGGTTAAACCTTTTTTATCGGCAAGACCACTTGCAAAAAGTCCACTGATAAAGACAACGACCATGGCGCCAATTGCTAATAATGGATTTTTATTGGGATTTGAATTCAAAGGGACTTCACCTTCCACTGCGTCTTGTTTGTTGTTATTGTTTTCTTTCTGGGTGGATTTTTCTTTGGATTTTTTGGTTTTATCCCTTTCCGCATAGACTTGATTAACAGATGCGTTATGGCTATTTGTGGTGTTATTGCTGTTCGTGCTGGTCTTGTTATGGCTGTTAATATTTAATTGATGACCGGCATGGTAATTTATATTGGGCAGGGCACTGATAGCACGTAAAAAAAAATTCAAGAACCCTGTGTCCGAATTTGAAGCAGAGGAAGCTGCAGCAGAAGATTTGCCGGAAGAACTAGAAGAACTATAAGCATCGGAGTCTGAAACATGGCTCGGGGAAATTCGGCTCTGGGCAATTTGGATCAATTCAGGAAGATGGGCTTTTATGCCTTTTAGTTCATTTTTACCAAGCGTGTATCGAGGATTGGGTTTGATTGGCATGATGAAAACTCCTTAAGAAGTACAGTTAAATTAATAGGTTTTATTTTAACAAAGCCAACCGGCTAAGTAAGAAATAAGCTTGATTTTCAGCGGCTCCCGCTGAAAGGGTGGTGCTACACATGGGTGATCAGCTCAGCTAATTGATAAAATCTCCCTCTACGGTCTGGTACAGTCCTGTTATTGATTATTTTTGCTCACTACGCTGAAGATTATATCCCATGCACTAATTTGTTTGCAACCTAAATTAGTCTGCTGTAGGCCCCATTTAGATACCGTCTTGTTTGTCAATAGCCTACATTGATTTTTTAGGATCATCTCAATGAGCCACAGAGCTTGACCGTTTATCGGTTATTGAAAAAGTGTTAGATAAACGATTGCTGCAGGTACAGGGCGCCCGATTGCTGCAAATCAGTAGTCGCCAACTCAGGCTTTAATAAAAGCTTATTACGCCTTAGGCCCTCAAGCCCTAGTTTCAAGCAAGCGAGGTAAAACAAGCAACCGTGCCTATTCGCAGGCCATAAAACAAAACATCGCTCAACTGGTGAGAGAAAATTATGCAGACTTTGGTCCGACCTTAGCGCAGGAGAAATTATTAGAGCGGAACCAAATCGGTATTGCAGTAGAAACCTTGCGACAAATCATGATCAAAGAGCGACTTTGGAAATCGAAAGCGATCCCAGGATGAACCATAACCGCTGCCAGCATTTGATGATAATAGGTGACTGTCCCATCTCGGTGATTCTTTTTGCAACATGAATCACAGTGGATCTCATTCGAAGAAAAATATCCTGAAGCATCAATGGCTACCAAGCAATACTCATCAAAATAGCGGTACTGCTCTAGCACTTTGCCTCGTTGTGCTTGCGCAATCATTGCATCAATACTTTTTTTTAAAAATGCGGTTCAACTTCGTCAAGACGTTCCCGCATATACGTGTCGCAGGGAACCTGCATGACACCATAGAGTGTTTTCAAATTGTGTTTTACAAGCTCATCATTTCTACAAGCAATATCAAACTGTAATAACGACGGGCACTTTAATCCAAAAAGTGCCAAACCACTCATAAGGCAATCCTCTAGAGGAATGCCTGGTAGGCGTTTGGTATTTTCGGGTATCTTTTTAAAAGATTGCTTGGCTAGTTGCAATAAGCCTGGAGCAGACAAATGTTTTTTCATATGGGGTTGTGTAGCTTTCATGGTATTTCCTCCATTTGTACAAACCCAGTTTACGAAAAATATTTCCTTCAGTCATCTGGTTTCTTGAAAAATACAGCTTTTTATCACTCGGCGGGAATCGCTGCTCAATTTTTATCTATTTTATAGGGTTAGAATGGTGGTTGGCTACAGTTAGCCTGCAACATCTTCTTATGTCATATAAAGTTATGAGTTAAATCTTTGATTAACAAGGACGGTATATGATTAATTCAGTTAAAAACTGCTATTAAGTACAATCATCAGTATTGGGTTTGTCAGTTTTGCCCAGGCTGCAACTATAGACGATGTTGTGGGCCACAGAAGATTCTCCTTAAATTTTAGGCGTGGTTACTGAATGTTTGCCAGTTTTTAATAAAGGTGCCAAAAACCTTCCTGTATGAGATTTTTTGTAAGTGGCAACAGTTTCCGGTGTGCCTACCACCATAATTTCGCCACCCCCATGACCGCCTTCAGGACCTAAGTCAATAAGCCAATCGGCGGTTTTGATCACATCTAAATTGTGTTCGATGATAATCACTGTATTGCCTCGATCACGCAATTCATGAAGAATTTCTAGCAAATGTTTGATGTCATGAAAGTGTAAGCCTGTAGTCGGTTCGTCAAGTATATAAAGTGTATGGCCAGTATCGCGTTTTGATAATTCTTTGGCAAGCTTGATGCGCTGTGCTTCCCCTCCAGACAGAGTGGTGGCACTTTGGCCAAGATGTAAATAACAAAGGCCAACATCGACCAAGGTTTTTAGTTTGCGCGCAATCGGAGCTATCACTGCAAAAAAGATCAGAGACTCTTCCACGGTCATCTCTAAAACTTGGTGAATATTTTTACCTTTATAACGTATTTCTAAAGTTTCTCGATTATAGCGTTTGCCTTGGCAAATATCGCAGGGCACGTAGACATCGGCCAAAAAATGCATTTCAACTTTTATGAGGCCATCGCCTTCACAAGCTTCACAGCGGCCCCCTTTGACATTGAAACTAAAGCGACCGCTTTTATAGCCACGCAACCGCGCTTCTTCAGTGCCGGCAAACAAATCGCGAATTTCTGTAAAAAGACCGGTATAGGTAGCCGCGTTGGAGCGGGGAGTTCGGCCAATGGGGCTTTGGTCGATATCGACAACTTTATCCAAGAAATCCATGCCGTCGATGCTGATATAGGGGCTGGGTTTTAAAACTTGCGCACCGTTCAGTTCTAGGGCCGCTATGGGGTAAAGCGTGTCGTTAATCAAAGTAGATTTACCCGAGCCGGAAACACCGGTGATACATGTCATTAAGCCAATCGGGAATTCCACAGTGACATTTTTTAAATTATTGCCCGAGGCCCCTTTTAGTTTGAGCATTTTTTGAGGATTGGGCTTATGGCGTTGAGCCGGTATGGGAATATACAATTTCTGCGATAAATATTGGCCAGTGATAGATTTTTTGCTGGCCATAATATCTTGAGGGCTGCCTTTGGCAACGATCTCACCGCCATGAATACCGGCGCCGGGGCCAATATCTACGACATAATCGGCAGCTCGAATGGCCTCTTCGTCATGCTCTACCACAATGACGGTGTTGCCGATATCGCGCAAATGGGTCAAAGTTTTTAGCAGTCGTGCATTGTCCCTTTGATGCAAACCGATAGAAGGTTCATCTAATACGTACATAACTCCGACAAGGCCGGCACCAATTTGGCTGGCCAAACGAATACGCTGTGCTTCACCGCCTGATAAAGTTTCAGCACGCCTGTCGAGAGATAAATAATTTAAACCGACATCATTCAAAAAGGTTAACCGGCTGACAATTTCTTTGAGGATTTTTTTAGCGATTTTGCCTCGAGCACCTGGCAAATTTAATTCAGCAAAGAATTTCTTGGTGTCTTCTATTGACCAGGCGGTGATAGCGGGTAGGTTGTTGCCTTCAATCAGCACACAACGTGCGGCTTCTTTTAGACGTTCACCTTGGCAAGTGGGGCAGGTTTTGTGGCTTAAAAAACGGGTTAAATCTTCACGGGTATGTGCTGATTCAGTTTCGCGATAGCGTTTTTCCATTAAGGGCAGAATACCTTCGAAAGCGTGATTGCGAACTTGGCCTTTGCCGCCATCATGAAACCGAAAAACCACAACTTCTTCACTGCCATAGAGCACCACGTCTTGAGCTTCTTTGGCTAGCTGTTTAAAAGGGTGATCTAAATTAAAGTGAAAGTGTTTGGCCAATGCTTGTAGCATACTGTAATAATAAAAATTTTGTTTATCCCAACCACGAATGGCGCCATCGCTTAAACTTTTGTTTTCATCGCTAATGACTTTTTCAGGATCCATAAATTGTTTAATGCCCATGCCATCGCAGGTGGGGCATGCGCCAGCAGGATTGTTAAAAGAAAATAGCCGAGGTTCCAGCTCTGCCAAACTATAACCACAATGAGTGCAGGCAAAAGTGCTAGAATAAGTCCATTCTTTTTTAATTTTATCGTTATCACCTAGCAGGGCTACAGTGAGCAAACCTTGGGACAATTTTAAAGTGGTTTCTATAGAATCTGCTAAACGCGAGGCTATATCCGGCCTTATTTTTAAACGATCGATCACGACTTCAATATTGTGTTTGCGTCTGGAATCCAGTTTAGGTGGATTGTCTAATTCGATGATGTCGTCATCAATGCGCGCACGCACAAAACCCTGAGCTTGCAATTCTTCAAATTTTTGCAGATAAGCACCTTTTCTATCGCGCACCACAGGAGCTAATAATAAAATTTTGCTATTTTCAGGAAGGCTTAAAATATTATCGACCATTTGACTGACCGTTAAGGCGCTGAGCAATACTTGGTGGGTTGGGCACAGGGGCTGGCCGACGCGGGCAAACAGCAGCCGCAAATAATCATAAATTTCAGTTATAGTGCCAACTGTTGAGCGAGGGTTATGAGAAGTAGATTTTTGTTCAATAGAAATCGCCGGCGATAAGCCCTCGATATGATCAACTTCAGGCTTTTCCATCAAGGATAAAAATTGTCGCGCATAGGCAGATAAGGATTCAACATAGCGCCGTTGGCCTTCTGCATAGAGAGTATCAAAGGCTAAAGATGATTTTCCCGAGCCAGAAAGCCCAGTGATGACGATCAGCTTATCTCGCGGTAAGTCTAAATCGATGTTTTTTAAATTGTGGGTGCGAGCTCCGCGAATACTAATTTGTTTCATGAACTATCTCTATATTCTTTGATGAAGACTGGAGAAATTCAGCTTCTGTCAGTACTATACGATGATCGCGATGCCGATGGCAAAGAGAGGCCTTTGCACCTACTATGGCCTTATCCCCATTGTCTTAGCACAGTTCAAAACTAAGCTTCGTTTTTTGACTTTGCCTGGCACGAATGAAACCTGTCCCTCTTTGCTTTATAAAGAAGCTTCGCTTAAGACAGGATCGTCCTGTCAGATAAGGGCCTAGCCTGAGCGAAGTTCGAACAACCAAGCCTTGCTCTGAGCTTTTTTAAGAGGCCTTATATGGAATTGTCATTTACCGCTTTTGAGCGTAAAGCAGTCTGGTCTTTAGCTAGCATCTTTGCTTTGCGGCTTTTGGGCCTTTTTATGATTTTGCCGATTTTTTCTGGGTATGCAAACACTTTAACGGGGGCTACTCATCAAAAAGTCGGCTTTGCCCTAGGAATTTATGGGCTTTTGCAAGCTTGTCTGCATATTCCTTTTGGTTGGTTGTCCGATAAATTTGGCCGCTACCCGCTGTTGATTGTCGGCTTAAGTTCTTTTATAGTGGGTAGCATAACTGCAGCATTTGCCAGCGATATAAACTCTTTTATTTTGGCACGCGCTTTACAAGGGGCAGGTGCCATTGGTTCCGTATTGCTAGCCTCGGTCACCGATGTGATCAGAGAAGAGTTGAGGTTGCAAGCCATTACTTATGTCGGCATGAGTATTGGCTGTTCTTTTATTTTGGCGCTGATCTTAGGCCCGGTTTTAAATTCTGTACTCGGTGTGCCAGCGTTATTTGCCTTAATGGCTATTTTAGGGGCTGGCGCCATTTGCCTTTTAAAGCCATTATCAGCCCAGCTTAAAAATTTAGCCGAGAAACCTCAATCGGCTAGCAATATATGGAAAGATTTAAAAGAAGTTCTCTGCACTACACAAGTTATTCGTCTTAATCTTGGAGTCCTGATCTTACATGCCACCTTAACGGCACTTTTTTTGGTCGTGCCCAGTTGGCTTTCTGAAAGAACTGGCAGTGCAAAACTCTGGCAAGTTTATGTTCCTGTGCTGTTAGGGGCATTACTTTTAGCTTTGCCGGCGCTGCGGGCACGTGCACGGAAAACTGAAATTCTCTATAAAAATTTTAAGGCTGCCATCGGTGTTTTGTTCGTATCTTTGCTGATCTTGTTGTTTGCTCAAAGTTTTTATATCACCATGCTGCTGGGTTTAACTTTATATTTTTCGGCTTTTTACGTTTTAGAATCCCAGTTGCCAGCTTTGGTATCCAAGTTTGCACCGACTCAGCTACGAGGCTCGGCATTGGGCATGTATGCTTCAGCACAATTTCTGGGTATTTTTTTAGGCGGATCTTTAGGTGGTTGGCTCAATCAACACTTTGGCAGGCTTTCGGTCGTGGCTTTTTGCGGTATAATAATGTTGCTTTGGTTGTATGTGGCTTTTAAACCTGTAGCTGCAACCACACCCTTTAAACAGTCAGCAATATAGAGAGATAAACCATGTCAAGAGGCGTCAATAAAGTGATTATTATCGGCAACTTGGGTGCCGATCCAGAAGTTCGCTATGCTCAAAGCGGCAGTGCTATCACGACTATTCGCATTGCTACCTCAGAACAATGGAAAGACAAACAAAGTGGTGAAACCCAAGAACGCACCGAGTGGCATCGTGTGGTGATGTACAACCGCTTGGGTGAAATTGCTGGTGAATATTTGCGTAAAGGTTCTAAAGTTTTTATTGAAGGCTCTTTGCGTACCAATAAATGGAAAGATAAAGATGGCGTAGAACGCTATACCACCGAAATTATAGCCAGTGGCTTGCAAATGCTCGACGCACGTCAAGGCTCTGGTGGTAGCAGTGCAGGTGGCATGGACCAAATGCCACCCAGTGAATACCAACCAGCACCGGAAAAACGTCAAGCTGTTGCCGCTAAACCTTTAGCCGTAACAGCGGGTGATCAAGATTTCGATGACGACATTCCGTTTTAAAAACCACCGTTATTTTTTTTGTGAACAATAATTCAGAAGCCCGCCATAAAGCGGGCTTTTTTTTGTGCTGATGACGATGGCATCTTTAAGTCTTTAGCGTCATAAGGAAAATACTCGGAGATTTCACCAAGCCCCGTCCACCGGAGAAAGCTTGCATGCATTATTTTTTTCTGATCTAGTCTTGAAAAAAATATTTCATACATTTATTCTCTCTATCTTATGCAAGAAGCATTCAACAATATCAAGGAGAGTACTCGTGCCCAGCAACACTGAAATTCAAAGCAAGCTCTCGGCTGATTTTTCTCGAAAAATTGAATTTAATGTGCCTTACAAAGGTATTAAGGGTGAATATGCGGCTGAGATATTTTGCAAACAAGGCTTGGGTATATTAGTAGATCGCAGAGAAGAACTGCTTAAGAAATATCATTTAAACATACAAGATATCTTTGTTCGCGGGTTGGAAAACCGTGGAATTTTGCAAATCATCATTAAGTCTCAAGAAGCTTTGGAAAATTTTAAACAAGCATTCTTCACGGTAGACAATCATTGTTTACCGGCTCAAGCTGGCGCCAATGCTCAAGGGATCCCCAGTGTCAATGAGAATTATTTACATCTTCTTGCTGGCGTCAGTACTCAAGTAACCCCTACTGTAAATCAGGAAGATTCACCTACTCAAGCTGATATCAACACTCAAGCAACCCTCCAAGATAAGAAACTGCTTTTTATATATAAGATGGGTTATCAAGGTAAGCCAGAGTATGACACTCCTGAGAGTCTGTTAAGTTTTTGCAACGGATCTGAAAAAACTCAGTCTAAAATTTCACCCCAGGGTAGGGGGTTCTAACTGAGGGTAGCCTTTTAAGAATGCCCCATCTCTGTCATATTGGAATGCAGAGAAAGCTCTCAGCTATTTTTTGTAAAGATGTTCAATTCGGAGTGCCTTATGAAAGCTGCATGGGTAAATATGCCGCTGAGATATATTGCCCACAAGGCTTAGATATACTTGTTCCATTTTGATTTGAGGTGTTGCAGCTGGAGATCTTTTCATAGATGGGCGTCCCCGCGTTGAATACAGCCATCCGCTGCCCGCCCATCTATGAAAAAAACTCATTAAATTTTAGCTAGGGTCTGAAGATCTAAAACCTTTTTGGAACCCGTATATTCGGCTATTTCCGGCTGAGTAGATTGTGCAATTTCAGCAGCTAAACTAAATTCATTGACACAAAGTTTTTTACAGACTCGATGATTTTTTTTTGACGAATAATTCGGCTTGGAGCAAAAGATTATAAAAATCCTGCCAATTTTTAAGACTGTTTGTAATGGAAAGATTGATCAATGATTCTATCTCTTTATCTTCTTTTTTAAGGTTAAGAGAGCTTAATTCAACATCTATACTCCTTCCATTTTGATTTTATCTGGAGCATCCATGCTCCAGCCCCTTTGGGCTGACGTGGAAAATTGCTCCAGGCAATTTTTTATCTGGAGCATCCATGCTCCAGCCCCTTCGGGCTGACGTGGAAAATTGCTCCAGGCAATTTTTTATCTGGAGCATCCATGCTCCAGCCCCTTCGGGCTGACGTGGAAAATTGCTCCAGGCAATTTTTTAGGCGTTGTTGAGCACTCATCATGCTTTCAATATGAAGGCTAAGCTCAGCGGCTTGTGGCATGCC
>Ga0302233_10000139_pt1 | contig 67931 bp, 81 predicted proteins | sample II_Palsa_N3_1_FD_193516 | JGI IMG/M metagenome (GOLD analysis project Ga0302233, IMG submission 193516) | Peat permafrost microbial communities from Stordalen Mire near Abisko, Sweden - II_Palsa_N3_1 | ecosystem: Environmental > Terrestrial > Soil > Palsa > Peat permafrost | place: Sweden... | reverse complement strand
ACAGCCCCAAGCTGCCTCGCTCGGGCTTGACGACGCCCACGAGCCCGATGGCCGGCATGGTACGCGAACAAATAGTTTTGCGGCAATGAAATCTAATACTCGTTTTCAAAAAAAAAAAAAAAAAAAAGATGGCCGACATGAAGAACAACAAGCTCTTCCTCAACGCCAAGCGCCCGATCTCGTAAGCAGTACATCACTTTGGCGGATTTCTTTAGTCCCAAATCAGTTTGATACGTTTTCTAAAAAAAAAAAAAATCTACCATACAAAAGAGTATTAAAAAAGGACTGTATTTACTGTTGCTCCCATTGGCCAGTCGGTGGTTGGACGGCCAGGGGCTCCCAGGGCTTCCACTCGGACATCTTGGGGATGAGTGCGAGCTCGTCGTTTGCTTGCTTGATGAGCTCCTCAATCTGGCCAGAGTTGATGGTCCTGTATTCATGTTTCATGACGGCGTTCTTAGCGACCCATGCCAGCTTTTTTTTTTTTCGTCGTGTGCGTACGCTTCAATATCGGCAATGCTGCTGTTGCCCTCGACAACGCTTAGTCGGTACTTTGTGATCTTTTCCACCGCCTTGCGGTACTCTGCCTCCTCGGGGATGACCTACGAGGTGTTACCAGCATTACTCCAAAGAGCACAGCCACACGCACGGGCAGACACAGTACCTTGACAGCGTTCAGCGTCGTCTGGTAGAGCGCAATAAGGTCGGTGTGTGCGTTTGCGTTCACTGCCAATCCCACCAGTCCAGTCGTCTTTAAAAAAAAGGAAAATAAGGTCAACAGCAGCAACCAAAAAAAAAAACCACAAAGGGCGCGGCACCACACGCACCTTCTTGCCATTGTGCACGGGCGCGGGCTTGCTGCCGCTGCCCTGCGACGCGGCAGAGGCAAACGCACGGCGAACAGCGCGGCTGGTCGCTAGGGAGCGCACGCGTGACATCATCATCATGGTCGCTTCAAAATGGCGCGTTAGTTGGCCAAATAATTATTAAAAACCGTCGTTCGTCGCGCTTTTGTGTGTGAAGGCAAGGCGTGGTGTTTGCCGGCCGGCGAAGAGCGGTGGGCTGGGGGGTTGAGCCCGTGGTCGTCGCTGCTGTGCGCGCCCGCTGTGCCTATATTTTTATTTTATTTTTACTAACAGAGGAGGAAAAATAATCGCAGCACCCAGGGATGGCTCGCAGCAAACAGACCCCCAAGGGGTCCCCCAAGAAGACGCCGGCCAAGGCGCACGAGGCCAAGAAGGGCGGCAGCGCTGCGTTCAGGACCACGACGCCTGCCACCGACAAAAGCACACGGTCCAAGCGTACGGAAAATAACACGACTATTTATTTGGCTGCTGACACATTAAAACAGCGGGGGACCCGATCACGCCCGGAAAGACACGGCGACACCGGCCGGGAGTGGTTGCGCTGCGTGAGATCCGAAAGTACCAAAAATCGACCGAGCTGCTCATCCGCAAGCTGCCCTTCAGCCGCCTTGTAACAAATGAAAGAGGGGGGATGGCACTGAACGAAATCTCTATCCAAAGGTCCGCGAGGTCTGCCTGGACGTTGCGCCGCTGTCTAGAGGCGCCAACTTGCGATGGCAATCAACCGCTCTGGAGGCACTGCAAGAGGCCACGGAGGCCTTCCTTGTTCACATCCTCGAGGATGCGTACGAAGGCAAAAATCACCGCTCTCACAAAACTAATCTATCCCTTACAGATATCTCTGCACCCTGCACGCAAAGCGAGTGACATTGATGAAGCACGATCTCCAGCTAGCGCGCAGAATACGTGGTGGATCCGGCATCCACATCTAGAAAACTAAAAATCACCAATCGAGACTGCCGGGTTCTTTTTTTCCGACAGCAAGGAAAAGAAAGTATTTTCGCAGGTGGGGGGGGTTACCTATGGATGCTGCTAGTTTTTACGTTGTCTCTTCTTTTTTTCCCCCCTCTCCACTTGTATTTTTTTAATGTTTTTCGTTTTTCTCTCTTTTTTTTTTTTTTACTCTCTTCGCCTTTTCCGACTTTGGTGTGTGTGTGTGTGTGTTAAACGTTCAATGTGTAGTTTGTGCGCCTGGGATCGATCAGACCATATTTTTTTATTTTTTGGAGAAATAGGCAGCGAGCAAAACAAATTCCATTTTTTCTGTGGTGAAAGCAGCGAAGGCTCTATGCGGCGCGCGCCTTCATGTAGTCGTCAATATCGTTGTCGAGGAAATCCTGGGCACGCGAGGCGTCCTGGATCGACAAAAAATATATTATGTCAGTCGCTTTTGTTTTTTTTTCACCCCGTTCTCCATCAACCTTGTGGAGGTACGCATCGAGATCCTTGTCCAAATCCTCGACCGACTTGGGCTTGCCCTTGCCGCTGTGGTGGCCTCCACGACCGCCACGGCCGCCGCGTCCTCCTCGGGCACCACCACGACCGCCGGCGCCGCCAACCCTGTCGGAAAATGATTACCTTTCCAGCAGGAAAAAAAAAAGAAGGCGACATACTTTCCAGCAGCACCGGCCGACTTGCCCTTGTGTCCACCGCGGCCACCGCCGCCTTGGTGAGCCCCGCGCCCGCCCTTCTGCTGCGCGACGCCACCGCTCTTTGTGTATCCCTATTTCGCCCTTGTTAAACTGCCATGATAAAAAGCAAAACTCAGTCCCGCACCTGTCCGCCCTGTCCGTGTTGTTGCTGCTGTCCGCCCTGGTTGTGCCTACGTTTCCGTGTGTGTGTGTGTGTGTGTGTGTGTGTGGCGAGTCAGCTCTTCATCCTTCGATCTCCCGCAGGTTGTGCAGTGTTGCTCCAGACACTCACGTGGAAACAAAATAGAAAAAGAGGGAGTCATTACTTGGGCGCGCTCTTGGCAGAGTTGTTGGCAGCGTGGAGCGCCGACGTCAGCGACGCGGTGGGCTTGAACGAGAGCTTTCGGCCGGACATCGTGTGTTTTGGCAAACGAGGCTAAAATGGACGCCAATGTACTCCTTTTCAGAGAGAAAACCAAGAAGAAAAAGCCGTTACATGGCGTTCAGTCGCGCCGCCGTCGCCACAAAGGGCAAGCCCGCTGGCGCTGTGTCACGGCCGACCACGCCTGCTTTTGCCTTAAGACCGACCACGCCGTCCACGTCAAGCCGTCCACTGGCCGATCGTCCGCAGGACAACAACAAGCCAGCTTCCTCATCTGCGTCCGTGTTTGACGTACGCGTCCCTTGCCTGCTGCTCTGGAGGTATTTCTAAACGTGGCAACAACGTAGAGGCTGTACGGAGGAGGAGGCGGAGGAGGGGCGACCAAGAGGAAAGCAGAGGGCGCTGAGAATGCTCTGCCGGCTGAAAAGCGGGCAAAGCCCCTCGCGCCTGCAAAGACCGTCGTGCCTGCAAAGACACCGTTGGCAGCAAAGACACCTGCTCAAGGTATGCTTTTTGTACTTGACGCATCCGACTCTATTTTATTTTTCCATTAGTGGAGAAATTGGAGGCGAAAGTCGCAGAGAAATTGGAGGCGAAAGTCGCAGAGCTCGAGGAAGCCATCGTTAAAAGCAAGGACGCCCATCTTTCGCGGCTCGCCCAGCTCGAGGAGACGCTTGAAGAGACCAAGACTGTCCTGTTTGCGCGTGAGCAGAAGATCGCGGATCAGGCCGAGGAAATCAAAGTGCTCCAGGACGCGCTCAAGAGCACGCTCGACGAGAACGAGGAACTCCACGCCAAGGCTAAGGCTTCGATCGATGGCGCTGCCCTATGCAATGCCTCCATATCAACACTGGAGGAGAGGTTGCAAAAGGCGAAGAAAAAGTACCACAGAATTGTGTTTGAGAACGAGGTCTACAAGCAGCAGGTATTATTTTTACTTTCTTGGCCAGTCTGTCTTAAATAAAATAATAATATTAAATCGATTTAGGCCAAGGAGATGGAAGTAAAGCTTGCAGAGGGGATCCAGGAAAAGGAGCTCGAGAAGCAAAAGCTTAAGGAGTCGTCGGACGCAGAGGTGCGCAAGTGGAAGGACCTGACGCAGACGACGGTTGCAACGATCCAGTCGCAGATGACCGAGGCTCTGGCCAAGAGCATGGCCCGCTGTGAACAGCTCGAGCGCCAGCTCAGCGAATACGAGCAGTGACTGTAATTTAAATTTTGTGGGAACTGCGTTACAAATTTTGCCACAGTGTGATGATGTATGATTCAGTGAGCTGTTCTGCTGCTGCTGCTGCTGCTGTGCCTTGCGACCGCCATGTCCCCCGCCGCCACCGCCGCGGCAACTTGTACCCGTTGCTATGCCCCATTGCGTCGGTTTGTCATGGAACCCAAAAAAGGAAGGATGGTGATCCGACTCCCTTTTCGCACGTTCTGGTTTTTCACTCGGGTTGGCAGTGGTAGATGGCAGTTTACCAGTGTGGCCCCAAGGAAGGTGGGCGCGGACGCCGAGCGCGAGAAACGCGAAGCCAGCGCACCGCACGGAAAAACTTTTGCGACACCCTCCTGTTTTTCCCCTTGCAAATTTGTTATCTGACAAAGCGCGAACACACCTTTGCTTGGTGTCGCTGTTCTCTTTTCCTCTCAGGCTACGCCCAACCCGCCCTCTGTTCTCCCGCGCCCCAGCGGTCACGCTAAGCCCTCCTCCTCTCCGGCCATGGGCATTCCAAAAAACGAGTGACTGACTGCTGTCCCTTTCTTTTTTTTTTTGGGAACAAATATGCAGGGTCGTTGCCAATGGTCAAGCCGACGGTCCTTCCGTGGCTACTGGCCCTTCTTCTGGCCGCCGCTTTGGCGCCAAAGGGGACGGTGGCACAAAGCGGCCAGTACACGCTGGACTCTGGTGGTCCCAATACGGAGAGCAATGCGCAGTATTACGGCCAATCGGTCGCGGTGGCACCGACGTCCACGTCTGGCACGTACATCATGGCTGTGGGGTCGCCGTACACTCAGCTGGGCAGCGGCGGAAGCGCCACAACAGGAGTTGTATACATGTACGTGTGCGTCGAGACTGCAACGCCTATCGCCACGTATGCTACCGAGATCGATGCAACGTCGAAAGACAACCTTGGTTATTCCCTGGGAATGGTGCAAAGTGCGGATAACGGAGCGGACTACATCTTGTTCATTGGTGCACCCTACTTGGCGACTCAGGATGCGTTACATGGGAACGTGTATACGTACTCGTGCACGTATTCTTCTTCATCACCGATTTCTTCGTCGATGTCGTGTAATGAAATTATGTCATTCCATAGCATTGATCGCAGTGTGTTGAAAAATGGCGATCACTTCGGCTTTGCTATCTCTGTTGACCAAACTCCCCACACGATCTCAGGGACATCGTACTACACTGCCATTATTGGTCGACCAGCAGTAAGCCCGTCTTATGTGTACTCTATGGAGTGCAGCACAAGCGGATGCACTAGCTTTGTGCCGCTTGCCTTTTCTGTATCTTCAACCGTCACGATTGGGAATGCTGTTGCAATTTCTGGATACCTGTACGCGCTGGCTTCTTCAAATCAACTTTATGTCGGGTTTTGTAGGGGATCGGGCGCTTGCAGTACGCCGGCCGCGATAACTTCAGCATACGCGAGTGCAATTGCCGTGGCTGTGTTCTGTGTCAATGGAGGAAGCTCAGCAACTAGTGCCTCTGGTCTCGTCGTTGCCGCAACCTCCACGACTGTAGGCTTCGTGCAATGCGACACAGCAAACAGCAGTATTTGCGATTTATTCATTACCTTGCCAAACCCTGGATTGGACAACTTTGGCTTTTCTCTCAGCGGCAGTTCGACGAGCGGCAACACCCTTGCTGTTGGAGCAACCACCTACGACTCGAGTGAAGGAGAGGTGTATCTCTTCGCGTGTTCGACGAGTTCGTGTGCGACTTCGCCTTACGCAACCCTGACCCCTCCCAGTGCAGGAAAAGAGGCCTTTGGGACCAGCGCCGCTTATTACGGTGACTTCCTTGTTGTGGGTGCGCCCGATCTCACGGATGGGGGCACTGCTGATGGAGGCTATGTTTATGTGTATCGCTGCTCTTCAAATGCGACGTACGGCTGGTGTCAGTGCACGTTCCCTCATTTGCAGCCCCTCACCTGTGATGCCTGCCAGACTGGCTGGACAAGCCTGAGTTCAAACTGCTCGACGTGTGCGTCTGGTTACTATGGCTCCTCGTGTACGGCTTGCACATGCGGCGACGGTGTCTGCGCAGATGGCTCGAGCGGAAACGGCCAGTGCTCCTGCAACGGCAACTACACGCAGTCAACCCCGGCCAATCCTCAGTCGCCGTGCAACATCTGTCAACCGAACTTCAACTTGACAACTGGGTGCACAACGTGCTTGACTGGGTGGACAGACGGTTGCTCAACATGCTCGCCCGACTACTACGGTTCCTCGTGCGCTGCTTGCACTTGTGGGAATGGCACCTGTGGGGACGGTTCAAGCGGCGACGGCAGCTGCACGTGCTCGTACGGTTTCGCCCAATCAGACCCTAGCGACATCCAATCCCCCTGCGACGTGTGCGCGCAGAACTTTGACCCGAGCGCCGCCTGCTCGACGTGCCTCCCTGGTTTCAACGGCACAACCTGCATGGAATGTTTGCCCGGCTACTACGGTTCCTCGTGCACTGCTTGCACTTGCGACAACGGCATCTGCGCGGACGGCATCAGCAACAGCGGCCAGTGCGCTTGCGATATCAACTATGCCCAGAGCAATACGTCTGACCCGCAGTCGAACTGCGACATCTGCATAAACCACTACTCGCTCTCCTCTGGCTGCACAGCTTGCGTTGGGGACAACTGGGACTTGCTCCAGAACTGCTCGGCTTGCAGCATCGGTTTCCTGGGCGAGTTCTGTCTCATGTGCAACTCGTCGGCGCCGTACGTCCAGGATGGCGACTGCGTGTCCGCGTGCTCGTCTACTTTTCCCTACCTGTTCAACAACTCTGCATGTGTCTCCTCGTGCCCCGACAACGCGCCCTACTACCTCGACATGGCGTGCGTCCCAGCGTGTGTCGATCCCTTGCCCTACTTGGACGGCGTCGTGTGCAACTCTACCTGCCCCGTTATGATCGAGAACTCGACTTGCGTGGACGAGTGCTCGTCAAACTACTACACCAACGATCCATTTTGCCTCCCGTGCTCCTCCACCTGCGAAACGTGCATCGACTCGCCAGGCACATGCACATCGTGCTCGCTTACCTCGGCCTTCCCCTTGCAGCAAGGTAGCACGTGTGTCTCGACCTGCTCTGCTCCGACCCCTTTCATCAGCGACTCGACATGTGTTTCGACGTGCCCGTCGTCCACGCCTCTCGTGCTCGTTGGCATCTGCGTCGACAGCTGCAACGCCACCATGCCCTTCACAAACGGGACGATGTGCGTTGCGAGCTGCCCCGTCTACATTAACGGCACCAACTGCGTCTCGGCCTGCGACAACCTTATTCAGGACGACTTTTGCGTCGACAGCTGTGATGCAGCCAACCCCTACACGGACGGCCTAAACTGTGTCGCGAGCTGCCCCGTCTACACCAACATCACCAACTGCGTCTCTGCCTGCGATGACCTCGTCCTCGACGGCTTTTGCGTCGACAGCTGCAACGCGACCAACCCCTATACGGACGGCCTAAACTGTGTAGCCGCCTGCCCCGTCTACACCAACGGCACCAATTGCGTCTCTGCCTGCGATGACCTCGTCCTCGACGGCTTTTGCGTCGACAGCTGCAACGCGATCAACCCCTACACGGACGGCGAAGACTGCGTCGAAAGCTGCCCCGTCTTCTACAACAACATGACGTGCGTCTCCACGTGTCCTGATCTCCGCCTCGATGTTTACTGCGTGACGGTCTGCAACGAAACGTTCCCGTACATTGACAGCGGCGTTTGCGTGGATGCCTGCGAGGAGCACCAGTACCCCGATGCTGATGCCAACAACACGTGCGAGCCGTGCTTTGCCGAGTGCGACACGTGCTTTGGCCCCACGGAAAATGACTGCCTCAGCTGCTCCTTGCCCGCCTTCCTCAACGTTACGACATGCGTGACCTGCCCCGTGGGCTACTTTGGCGACAGTGACCTCGGATTCTGCTACCCGTGCGACGATCCCAACTGCGACATCTGCTCGTCGTTGGACGAGAACAGTTGCACCGCCTGCTCCAACCAGGGCGTGTGGTACCTCAAGCAAGGCGACTGTGTGGACGTGTGCCCCACCGACGGCTTCTTCCTCAACGGCATCGACTGTCTCCCCTGCAACGACACGTGCTTGAGCTGCAACGGCCCAGCTGCGGACCAGTGCACCTCGTGCAACGTCACGTTGCTCACCTGGAACGCGACCTGCGTCGATGCAGTCGACTGCCCACTGGCCTCGTTCCCCGACTATGACCACGGAACGTGTTCTGCGTGCAACTCCGACTGCGGCTCCTGCTCGATGTCGGCCAGCAACTGCACGAGCTGCAGCGACCCGGCCAAGTTCCTGTACAACTCTGTGTGCTTCCCGTATGACGGCTCCACGTCGATCTACTACTATGCCCCTGCCCTGTACGACAGCGTCAACACGGTCGTGCTCGAGCTGTACGACACGTCCCCGCCGCCCAGCAACGCCAAGCGCGACTCTTCTCTCCCGTACAGCCTGGTGTACGAGCTCACGTTTAGCCAGTGCGCGCAGTCGCCCGCGTACTCGGTCGACATCCCCTTTTCCGAGCTGACGAGCGGGATGGCGTTGGGCTTCAACATCCGCATCGAGTACCTCAACCTGACCGAGTACGATGGGCCCGACTGCTCCTCCCCCGCCGATAGCCTCTACACAGGCCTCTCGCTGGGCTCGGCGACCAACGGCCTCATCAGCGCCCTGGGTCCCAACCAGACGGCCGCCGTGTGCAACAGCTCGCTCGTGCCCCAGTTTGACTTTGTGGTCAACAACATCGTCGTCGTGTGCAATCCCACGCAGTGCTCGGGCTACTCGGACGCCTCGACACACAGCATCTGGGCCACCTCGCCCGTGGGCGGCGCGACCGTCTCGGGCACGTGTGCCGCGGGCTACGCCGGCAACCCGGCGCAGGTGTGCTCGATCGATGGCTGGGTCGGCTTCTCGGGCCGCTGCCTCCCCTGCTCAGCCAACTGCACCGCCTGCTCCCTGGCGGCCAGCAGCAACACGACCCTGTGCACGCTCTGCGCCGCCGGCTTCAATCTCTCGGCGACAACACACACGTGCTCGTTCAGCAGCGGCGGCGGCGGACAAGGAAGCGGCCCCTCGGCAGGCAACCTGGGCGACATGGTGCTGCCAGCGTTCTCCATCTACATCCTGCTGGGCGTGTGCGGCGGTCTGGGCGTGATCTTTGCCATCATCTTCCTGGCCAGCAACTACCACTACGCGTACGCTGGCAAGTCCGTTTTCCGCTGGCTGTACCTGGCCAGCGCGCTGCGCATCATGCTCCTGTTTGAGGGCTCGTTTGACGTTGTCAGCGACGCCTTCTTCATCCTCCTCGCGTGGAACACTGCCGGCGCAGGCATGTACGCGACGTTTATGCTGGCCTTTGGGGTTGCGCCGTACGCGCTCAACGTGCTCGTCTCGTTGTCGTTGCTGCTCTTCAAGAAGGACGACAACCGCGTCCTGTGGGCAATCGTCCTTGTCTTTACGCTCCTCTGCGGCGACGTCCTCCAGTCGATCGCCCTCGTGCTCTCGTTCTACGCGCTGGTCAACCAGGAGGTGCTCACTGCCCAATCGATCGGCGAGCACACCAACATCACCATATTTGGCGAGCGCAGGGGCGCCATCCTCCCCATCTGCTTCTACATTCTCATGTGCATCGTCAAGGATCTCTCGCACATGCTCATCCAGGTCTTCTTCCTCGGCTACCTCGACGACGACAGCGACACGGTCAAGTGGACGTTGGCCGCGTCGGCCGTCACCGCAGCCGCGCGTCTCTTCACCCTGCTCCTGCCTCTCCTGAACGACAAGATGGCCGGGGAGGACGATCCAGTGTTGGCCCACAAGGCTGAGGTCGAGCTCGAGCCCGTGAGCCCCGTCGAGCTCAAGTCGGCCAACTATTCGCCCTATGAGAAGGCAAGCAACTACCGACCCCCCGTCCCCGTGGGCGATGCAAGCAACAGCGACGGCGTCTATCTGCACAGCAGCAATGCCGGCTACGGTCGCAAAAGCGCCGCCTACGGACAGAGCAGCGCCGCCTACGGACAGAGCAGCGCCGCCTACGGACAGAGCAGCGCCGCCTACGGACAGAGCAGCGCCGCCTACGGACAGAGCAACGCCGCCTACGGACAGAGCAACGCCGGCTACGGGCAGAGCAACGCCGGCTACGGGCAGAGCAGCGCAGGCTACGGGAGCAGCCGCAAGGCGGGCTTCGACATCGATGAAGTCTGGTAGAGGACAATAAAAGGATTACGGCATTCTTCTGTTTTATTTCGTTTTCTGTTGTTTTTTTTCCTTTCCGATCTCTGCCATCCTGAGTTGCAGCGGTTTTTCTCCCCTTCCCGGCTTTCTCCCACGTACTGAGTTCTGCAACATCACAATTTGTGGACGCACCACGTCCGATGTCTCTCAAACGGCGCCGCGTTGTCGTTGCGGGCGACACCGCCACGCGCCGCACCGCGCCGATGTACGACTCGAGCCCTCTGTGGGCCGCTGGCGACATCGCCGGCCTGCGCCAGCGTCTGGACCGCGACGGGTACCTGCTGTTACGCAATGTCCTGCCAGCGACCGACGTGAACGACGCGCGTCGCCATATCGTCGAGTGCGTGCTCCGTCCCGAGGGCTTCCTCTCGCCGGCGGCCACGGTGGACCGCGTGCAGGCTGCGGATGCGAGTGTGTCGCCCGGGCTGCTGGCCCGCCCCGACGTGGCCCGATCCGCGCCCGTCCAGGCTGTTCTGGAGCATGCACAGCTGTACCGGCTCATGGACGGGCTGCTGGGCCAGCCGTGCCAGACCGTGGGCTACAAGTGGCTGCGGGCCGTGGCGCACCGGCAGTTCACGGGCGTGCACACCGATCGTGTGTACCTGGGCAAGGGGTCGCAGCGGGTGCTGACGGCGTGGATACCCATCGGGCATGTGAGCGTGGAGGAGGGCAGCATGATGGTCGCAGCGGGGTCGCACAGGGCACGACGCTTCGCCGGGCTCAGGGAGGGATATGGCAAGACGAGTGTGGGTGCGGACGGCGTCGAATCGGGGTGGCTGTCGCGTGACGGCGATGCCGTGGCAGAGCAGTGGGGGTTCACGTGGCTCACGGCCGACTTCAACCCGGGCGATGTGTGCGTCATAGGCCTCGACGTCCTCCATCTCTCTGCGTCCAACCAGACCGATCGGTAACATTGCATGTTATTACCTGTTCTATTTTTTTATTTTTTATTTTAAAAAAAAAGGTATCGGCTGTCGTGCGACACGCGATGGCAGCCGTCGGGCGATCCCGTGGACCCACGGTTGCGGCTTGTTCCTAGGCCTGTGAGCACATTACTTACTCCTGGCCTTCAAATGTAACTGAACACTATAGCAAATGTTGGCCTTGTATTTTTTTTTTTTCTTTTTTTCTTTTTTGAGCCAGGCGATCGCTGCCTCAGGATGGTACTCTAAATCCGCGGAAGGGTGAAAAGAAGAAGAAAAGAAAGGGCAAACCACATGGGTTCAACAGTGCATAAATGGCTACCGTTTTTCCAAAAAAGTCAAGCCCGGGTCGTTCGTGTGCCGCTCGTGGCTCTGCTGTGAGCGTCGTTCCGTTGTGCGCGTGGGTGGGCGGACGGGGCGTGCACTGCACCTTTTTCCCTTCTTTTCTCTTTTTTTTGGGGGGGGCGGGGGCCAGCGACGTGTCACATGGGAGTGCAATCCCTCTTTCCGTTTGGCAGGACCCGCTCGTACCAGCGCTCGTACCGTGGCTCGTACCGTGCGCTCATGTACGGGCGTGTTCACGCTTAGTTGCCGTGCAGCGACATTTTAATGTGCCCCTCGCGTTCTATTTTAAAATGTACTAAATGGTGTTGATTGGAACAGTAACAATGGTCTTCGTCCCCAAGGCGTCCCTCAACCTGTTTGGCGTGACCGCTGAGCGCGTCCAGATGTGGTACGTGCTGCTTGCCGCCGCTGTTTGCTCGCGGTTGTGTGTGCTTAAAAAAAATGAAAACTAGGCTTCCCTCGCTCATCGCCTGGGGTGCAACTGGCGGCATCGCTGTCTCCTTCTTCGCCGAGCCCGTATGTTGGTTATTCCCTCGCTAGCTGCTTTGCTTTAAGCCAGTTGTGTAATCACTAGGTACCGCTGTTCAAGCGCGACATCCTGTCCCAGATCCCCATCTTTGGCAGCCGATGGGAGGTCAAGGCCGTCGAGGAGTAGTAGTATGTTTTTAGCTGTTTGTTGTCCTTCATTCTCTACACCTGTGGTCGCTTTGTTTTTGTCCTGTACGGAACGAGCTGGCCAAAAAAAAAATTATAAAATCGTCCAAACAAAAACTATTCCTAGTTTATTTGTTCATCTCGAGCCAAACACAAACTCGCACAGGGCGTAGAGGAAGACCGACACGAGGACAACGTGGCCGCCACCGATCAGCTTTGCGTTCAAGGCCAGCTCCTCGCCGACAGACTGGACGAGGGCTAGCTCAGCGGGCGTGATCGCAAGCGCAAACAGCGGGGCGCACACAACCGCAAGCACGCCCAGCACCCTCTTGTATGGACCCTTGATGCCTCGTACGATCGAAGACACGAGGGTCACGACGAGGACCACCAGCGAAAGGGCGACCACGGCGGAAATCAGCTTGTTGGACAAAGTATACTGTGTGCAGAGCGTTAAGATATCCGGATTTGTGTTTTTTGTTGTTGTTGTCGCGAACATACGTTGTAGTACGTCTTGACCATCGTCACAGCCTCCGCCGGGAGCTCTGTCTGGCCCAGCACGACCGCCGCCCACAGCAGGGGCCAGTCCACGGCCAGATCCATTATGATGACGCCCAGGACAACCGACAGGGACGCTGCTGCAACGACATCCGTGTTGACAAAGTGGGCTTGCCGTGAGTCTCGCTGTTGCAGCACCGCTTGTTGAGGAGCATCGCTGACATTCGCCTCGTTGTCTTCTTCCGCGGCCAAGACCAAAGCCTCGGCGGTCTGCTGGACCTCACGCTTCTCAAGACGCTGCTGGAGACGTTGCTCGCGTGGCGACAGCACGCCCAGTCTGCCCGCTCTCGCACTCGCACTCGGACCGGTTCTCGCAGCGGCGGCCTTTGGGCTCGATGGCGGTGAACGCAGCGGTGTCGGCATTGCTTCCAGGAAAAACTTCAGTGGTAAACTGACTGAACAAATTTTTATTTTTTTTTTGACTTGAATTCAGTCAAAAAGACTTTTTTTTTTCCTCTTCAAAAAAGATACTAACAGTGGCAGTTGCAGGTAGAGGTTAGAAAGACGATATGTCTTGAAAGAGAGAGAGAAAAAAAAATAAGAGCAAACAAACGAGACGGATTTAAGGATGCTTTGCAGTAGTAGTTGTTTTATTTCGTTTTTTGTGCTAGTTGTTGGACGGGCTGTGATCATCGGGCTGGAAGTTTGGCGAGAGACGGATGGACCGTGCCTGCGTGGTCACGCCCTGCCCCTCTTCGTCACCGTGGAAGGTGAACCCTCTGAATTTCTCCTGCACAGAGTCGGGCAGGGGCGCCGTGTCCACCAGCGAGTCCATCGGTAGTTCCCGCAAAAACTGCTCGTCAAACTGGCTCGTGTCCAGCTCAGAGTTGACCGTTGGTTTGAAGGGTGCTGCCACTGACTTTTTCGCCAATCGCTCAAACTGGATGTCCGCAAAAAATACGTGAGCCTTGATTTCATCGGCGCCGTTGGCTCCCAGGCGCTTTTCGGGGTCCCTTGTCAAAAGCTGTCGGTCGTTTTCTTAATTACAAATAAATAAGGAAGAAAAATAAATACCCCAGACAAAAGTGACTTGGCGTTGTGAGAAATCTCTTGCGGGAAGGTGAGCTCGCTGAAGAGGATCTTTTTGTACATGAGGTTTGTGTTCTCGGAGAAGAACGGCGGGAGGCCCGTGAGCATTTCGTAGAGCAGGATGCCGAGCGACCACCAGTCCACTGCCTTGCCGTACCCTTGCCCCTTGAGCACCTCGGGTGCGAGGTACTCGGCCGTTCCGCAAAACGTCTCGGCGACGTCGTTTGGTCCGTTTTGCTCCTTGCAGAGCCCAAAGTCTGTCAGAGCAATGTGCCCGTTGCTGTCAAGCAGGACGTTCTCCGGCTTGAGGTCACTGTGGAAATACTCGGTAAGCAACTTCCACCATCTGAAAACGATTACCGATAGATGATGTCGCAATTATGCAAATGGTGGAGGGCCAGGACGAGCTCGGCCGTGTAGAATCGTGCTTGTACTTCGCTAAATATTTGCTGATTGGAGAGATGGTAGAAGAGCTCGCCGCCGTTGACATAGTCAATCACGAGGTACAGCTGCAGTTTCAAAAAAAAAAAAAAAAAAAAAAATGAGGGAGATATTCAGAATAAAATTGGAATGGGTACCTTTTCAGGGGTCTGGAACGAAAACTTGAGCTGCACGAGGAACGGACTGTCCATGCGTGCGAGCACGTTGCGTTCCGAGAGCGTGTGCTGGATCTCGTCGCGCTTCACGATCTTCTCCTTGCGCAGCGTCTTCATCGCGTAGATTCGCCCCGTGTCCTTCTTGCGCACCTGCATGACCTTGCCAAAACTGCCCTTGCCGACGACCGTGAGCAAATGAAAGTCTTCGACCGCGAGTGCTTTAAACTACGAAAGAAATTCGCGTCAAATACTTCGTAATGCACAAAAAAAGGCGGTACAGTCTTGGGCCTGTACACAAACTGCACATAGATGTCGCCCTTGATGTTTTTGTACTGTCGTCCCTTGAGCTTGAACCATACATGTTGCTTTTTCTGCACAGGTCGTCATTGGTTGATTAGGACCAAAAAAAGCACCCCACTCGGGAGGGAAACAGTACTCCATCGATGCGAGCAGGACGCACGGTGCAGTACCCCAGAAACTCCTCGTTGTTGTCGTCCTCCTTGTTGGCACGATCCCATATGGTGATGCAGAACTCAGAGTCGTTCTGGGTGACGTCGCTGGACAACAAGAAAAAAAGGTCAAACGAGAACAACGTGACGCCTTACAATGACGCGCCGTGGTTCCACACGGGGTTGTTTGAGCTGCCCTCGCGCGTCACAAACTCTGTCTTCTCAAACTCGACGACGCAGTCTGCTCGTGTGGGGTCCACGTGAGAAAATGAGGCCATAAACACGCGCAAAAAGAAAGAGAAGGAGGAAAAACGAAAAAACGTACACGGACGGCATGGCTTGTCTGAATGGCCCACGTTGCGTGCCTGCAGCACGATCACGTCCAGCTGGCCCACGAGCCGTCCGGCCGCCGTGTTACGGATCTCCAAGTCCACCTTGTTGCTCATTGGCATCTCCCGCTCGCAACGCAGACGAGCACGCGGTTGACTTTTTTGCTCCTTTTTTTTACCCTCTGTCTCGGCAACCAACTAAGGGTCTACAGAGCTGAAAGGGGACCGCGTCGCTTCGGCCGAGCCTAGTATTACAAAGCAAGCATGAGTTGTCAGAAATAAGAGGGAAAACAACGACACGCAATGGTAGTAAACAGCGAGCTTCGGAGCAACAAACAAACACAGAAACGACGGAGAAAACAACAAATCTTGGAACGTGTAAAGACGAACGGTCTCAAGCGGACCGAAAGCAGGAACGCCGGCGGTTCGGCTGCTAGCTGGCCAGCAGCCAACACAAATAGGCCGACTGCCAGGGCCGCGCCCAGGGAAAGAAAAGAGGAAAGCACATGCATTATAATCGTGGGCGTTGCACTGTGTAAAATGGCGTCGTGTCACAAAACTTTTTTCCTTTCTTATAGATTTAGTGGCTGGGCCGCAGCACCGCCGCCGTTCGGACCGTTCAGGCCTGGTCGTGCCGGCCGGGGTTGGCGCCATGCGACGAGCGAGATGAGCAGCACGACCGCGACAAAGAGGACCAGGTCGAGGTAGTCGTCCATCGAGCCGGGCAGGCTGCCGAGCCTGGCCAGGAGCTGTTGCAGACGGAGGTACGCGAGGAGCAGGCTGGCGGGGACCGCGGCGTCGCCGTTCTGGTCGATTGCTCGTGTGTACAGATCGGCCGCAACGCCGAGGCTCTTGTCGACGCCGAGGCCAAACTGGTGCATGTACGCGAGGTTGTAGAGCGCACGGGCGCTATTGTGGTTGAGGGCAGCGTCCCCGTAGAGCTCGGCGGCGACGGCCTTGTCCTCTGAGCTCGAGGCCCTCTCTGCAAAGTACGCAGACCTGCAAGACAAAAAAGGAGAGTCAGAAATCGTCGTTCAATGCAAAGCGGCACCAGAGGTTTGTTGGGATCGGCTGGGTCTGGCCGTAGAAGAAGCGATCGCCGAGCATGACGAGGGCATACACATCGCCCTGCTTGGACGCGCGGTGCCACATCGTGAGCGCATGCCGCCTCAGCCGAGCTGCCTCCTCATCGTCGCTGGACTGCTTGCTAACTAAAAAAAGAGGATTCAGTTGGAGAAAAACAACAACAACACAGAGCAACATACGTTCTTCGAGGATGTGTGCGGCGTTGTGCTGCGCGACGACGAGCCCAAGCTCCGCCTGGACCAGGTACAGCGCGAGGGCAGAGTGGAGGTCATCGCGGACATAGGCATCAAACGCGGCGCTGACAGAGATGGCGGGGCCCTCTTCGGCCGCAAGCTTGTAGTACTTGGTGGCGACCTCGCAGTTTGCAGGCGTTCCCATGCCGCGATCGTACATGAGGCCGAGGTAGTAGTAGGCCCGCGGGTGCTCATGGTTGGCCGCCTTGAGGTAGAACTCCAGGGCCAGCGCAAAGTTGACGGGCGTGCCCACCCCCTCCACGTAGCATGACGCCAACCGGAAAATCCCCTCGAGATCGCCCAGCTCTGCAGCCTGCTTGAACAGCAGGAACCCGGCCTTGTGCTCGCCCTCCAAAATACTCATCACAGCCAGCCCGTTGAGGCTCGTGGGGTCGTTCTATATTTAAAAAAAAAAGAACGTCAGCTCCTGTCGCCGAACCAAAAAAAAAAAAACATGAGGAAATCGCACCAATGCTACGCCCTTTTCAAAGTAGGCTCGTGCGGTTTTGTTGTCCTTTGCCACGCCCACGCCGTTGTAGTGCATCACACCGAGCTGGCCAAACGCCTCGGGGATGTTGTTCAGGGCCGCTTGCTCGAGGTGAACTCGGGCCTATCCGTGTGTGGGTCCTTTTTCAGCCTCCTTTTTTTACATTGTGCCAAAAGTACCTGGTCAAAGTTCTGCCGATGGCCGTACAGCCCGTTCATGTAAATGTTGCCCATGACGGCGTTGGCCCCGGGATCGCCATAGTCGGCGGCAAGCTGGAAAAAGACAAAGTTGTCCTGCAGGTCCTTGTCGCTCACGATCTCATCCTCGTCCGTGAGCCACGCGCGCTCATCGTGGTCCTGGTGCCCCGCGTTGAGCCAGTCCAGTGCCACCTGTGCAGCCTGGCGGTAGTAGCGAAGGGCGATCGAGCACGAGGCCTGCACGTCCACCCCGTTCAGATAGCGATAGCCCAGGGCCAAGCTGGCATCCGATGTGAGGTCTGTTGCCGATGTCGCATAGTACGTCAGGGCCTACAAGGTAGGGACAATAGTCAGACACCATTGTCTGCTTTAAAACAAGGCAGACCTTGGCCGTGTTCTTGGCCAACCCGAACGATCCACTCGCGTGCATCACGCCGAGCATTAGCAGCGCCTGGTAATCGCCCACGGCGGCGGCCTTATCAAAGTACCCCTTTGCCCTTGTTAAATTATGGGGGGCAAACTCGCCAAACTGTAGCCGCCCGGTCGTTATTTCAGTGACGAACACGCCAAAAAACAACAAATACCAAATAAACGTGCCCCAGCTCGACGGTGGCCGTCACATAGCCGTACTTTTCATCGAGCGACTCAAGCGCCTTGATGGCCCCGTTCACCGTCTCCCGCCACTCGTAGCTGCCGTGGTCTTGAAAGCGCGCATCCTCCAGGGCCTCCAATGCCGTCTCCAGTTCGACCATCAGTGCGGCGGCAATGATGTCGCTTGCGTCATAGTCCTCTTGATCGACGAGCTGTTGATCGGCAGCGGCATCGGCATCGACATCGGCATCGACGGCGAAGGCTGCACTGCCCAGTAATAATAGCACGAGGGCGAGTCCGAGCAGGGCCCCAGTCGGTCTCCTTGTCCGTCTTGCCATTTGCTTCCTAATGGGTTTGTGTTTTTTTTAAATATTACAAATGTTAGCAAATAGGATTATAGACAGGCGCGATCAGGAAGAGGGGGAGGAAGAGGATGATGATGAAGAAGAAGAAGAAGTGGGCGCATCGCTCGCAGCACCCATCTTGTGTGCCGTCATGCGCATGTCCTTCACCAGCGTGCAAACAGTGCCATTCTTCACGGCCATCCGGCCCTCCTTCAGGTACTTGATGTTTCCCGTGACCAATCCGTCGCAGTCAAACGCGACCGCGCCGTTGCGCAGCAGGAACGAGTAGAACTCCTCGGGCGAGCCCAGCACAAACTTGCGCCCGTTCACTTGCACAAAGCGCTCCTCGGCCTCGTCCCGTTTGCCAAAGACTGCAAAGGGGCCATCGTTAAAGGGAACACCACGAGGCGATCAGGAGGGGCTTACGGCAGTCCCACAGCTCCCTCAGCGAGGCCACGTCGCGGCATTTCGGGTCGGACACGTTCATTCGCAGAGACGCACACACAAAAAAAAAAGAAACAGATCCTCGTTTCGAGTCGTAGTCCACACCCCTCCACAGAGCAGCAGCCTCTCCTCGACCTCCCATCGAGCAACCAACCACATAATCCGAGTCTACTCGGCAACACGAGCACACTGGCGTGCACAACACGGGTGGATGGGCTGCCGGAGAGCGCGGATGGGTGGCGGATTGGCCGGTGGATGGATTGATGATTGCTCAAAAAGCGGCTTTTATTGCGCCGTTTGTTTTGTGTCTGTTCGCCGGAAAACATGACGCAACAGGACGCGAGACAGACACCGCCGTGCTCGTCTCGCGCCGCTCTGTCCACTGGTGGCCACGGCCGCGCTTTTTTTGTTTGGCGTGCCGGCATTTGGTGGGCTACATTTGGAGCAGTCGTGCTGACAGACAACCTCCGCTTCCGCCGTTTTTATTTTCTCCTACACGCCAAAAAAAAAAAAACACGTGTTGCCGTTACTGGTGTCGGTCAGTGTGTCTCTGGTGCTGGGCTGTTTAGCGCCCAGTGGGATCGAGTGGGGGCAGTCGTCGCAAGGCCCAACATCAACCGTTTTTTCTCTCGTCGCTAACCTTTTTTTTTTTTCCTTCTTCGGGTAGGGACGAGATGGCGGGCGTGTTCAACCACCGCGGCCTCGGCCTGCCGCCCAGCCTCTCCGCAGCCGCCGTCAACGCGGTCGCTGTGGGTGGCCATCACGGCGGACCAGGCGGCGGAGGCGGCGGCGGACCAGCAGGAGGAGTGGGATCACGCTTTGGTGACCTGATTGAGCAGCTCAAGCAGGAACACGACGTGCTGCACCAGGAGCTGGCGGCCTACCGCATGGAACGCGAGCAGTACGAGGCCAAGTGTACGTTTTTACTGCGGTCTACTCGTCTTTGTTTTCGGGTTATCCAACTGTCATACTTGTCTCACATGCCGCTTTTGGTCCCATCTGAAACCCTCCCCCCTCTTGCTGCCCCGTTGGGCCTGTCTGCTTCTGCCCTGCTCTGTACAGCGTCTTGTTTTCTTGCTATCGTCTTTTTCCACCCGTTCCATGACTTCCCCCCCCTATCTGTTTACGTGCTCCTGTCTTGGGCAACAAACATCACTCATCCGCCCTATGGAACTTATAGTCCAACACCAAGCGAACGAGCTCGGATTGTTCCAGCAGGCCCTGATAGAACTCGACCGGCAGCACCAGAAGATGCGGCAATCGCTCGAGGAGGAGAACCTGCGGTTACGACGGGATCTGACGCTGGCGGCTGCAGCGGTATGTTGCTATGATACCAACGATCTCTCTCCTCTCCGTATTTGTTTACCCTGACAACAACGCGGTCATCAGACCGGAGGACAAACAATGCCGATGCACACGCCCATCTTAGCAACGGCACCTCTGCAAACAGGTGCCGGATTCCCGCTGAGTGCAAACTCGACACAATTGGCACCCCTAGACCAACAGCAGCAGCAGCAGCAGCAACTGCAACTGCAACAGCAGCTCGCGTTGCCACACGGATTCTCCAACGGTGCAGGGCCTCTAATTTCTCCTATTGGAATCGCATCGTTGAGTGGCAATGTGCAAAGTTCACCCGCGGCTGCAACCGCAAATTCTGCACCTGCGCAGTCGCAATCGCAATCGACCACTGGAAGTTCAAAACGACACTCGCGCACCGACTCGTCCACCCCTTCACAGGACGGAGCTGGCGAGTACAAGGAGAAGGAGCACAAAAAGGTACGGCGTTAGCCGTGAAGCGTGGTTTAATATCCTTTTTTTGTTTTCAGCGCAAATCCTCGTCCAATAGTGCAACCTCTGCATCAGCACCCTCGCAGCCCGCGACCGGCGCGGCCCAATCCGGAAGCCCTTCGCCTGTGGCCACCACCACTGATTTTGACGCAGACACTGCGCCCCAATCATCAAAACGGGAGGGCTCGGATTGGATGCTCATGTAAGAATGCAGCTGCGTGCACTTGTTCCCTCTAAAACACTGTCTGTTTTATCAAGCTTGAACCAAAGAGTCAACCCTACCACGGAAATCAACCTGGCCCACAACTTTGACCACAACTCGGTCGTTTGCTGCGTCAAGTTTAGCGCCGACTCCAAGCTTCTGGCCACGGGCTGCAACCGGTCAGCACACATATTTGACGTTCAGTCTGGGGCCCTTGTTTGGTAAGCGTGCTGGGGGTCGCGGGTCTTACTAACCCTGTGCTTTGTAGCGAATTTGCCGACAACTCGAACCGCGAAGGCGACCTGTACATCCGTTCCGTGTGCTTCAGCCCAGACGGGACGTTGCTTGCGACTGGTGCAGAGGATCGGCAGATCAAGGTGTGTGCCATATTCTTCTTTCTTGTTGATGTTTATTGATTTCTTTTCCATACACCAGCTCTGGGATATCAGAAAGGGCACGATCCGGTCGGTGCTTCCGGGCCACGAGCAGGATATCTACTCTCTAGACTTTTCCAAGGACGGACGGTTGATTGCCTCTGGTTCTGGAGACCGATCCGCTCGCATTTGGGACGTTGAATCCGGCAAGGTCATCCACATTCTCAAGATTGAGGACACACCGCCGCAAAGAGAAGGCGGCATCACGTCGATCGTGTTCAGCCCTGACGGCCGGTACGTTGCTGCGGGCTCGCTCGACCGGATCGTCCGCGTGTGGGACGTCAAGACGGGACAGCTTGTCGAGTACTTTGAGGGCCACCGCGATTCTGTTTACTCGGTCGCCTTTTCTCCCGATGGTAAGCGCACTACTGAGCGCTGATCGCCGTCTAACAGTTGCGTAGGCCGACTGCTCGTTTCCGGCTCCCTCGACCACACACTCAAGCTGTGGGACTTTGGCGCACGACGAGTCACGGGCAACAAGACATCGCCCTGCAAGCTCACGTTCTCAGGGCACAAGGGCTACGTGCTCTCGGTCGGATTCACCCCAGACGGCAAGTGGATCGTCTCTGGCTCCAAAGACCGCTCTGTCCAGTTTTGGGATCCCAACACGGGCAACGTCCAATGCGTGCTTCAGGTAACCCTCCATTCCAACCCACGAAAAACAATGGCAAGATTTAACACCACTCTTGCAATAGGGCCATAAAAACTCGGTAATTTCGGTCGCCCTAAGTCCCGACTCCAACTATTTCGCAACGGGATCCGGTGATTTGAAAGCACGCATTTGGAAATATTCCTCCTGATAAACGTCTTATGTTTCTTTATTTTGTCCTTGCTAATTTTCTCCCCCCCTCTTCACACACCCAATAAACTGACGATTCCGTCCTCGTTTGCTTACGGATTTTCTTTTTTCTTCTTTTTTTGTGTACATGCATTCAGGCTTCAGCTGATTTTTTTTTTTAATCCGTGAAAATACACAGTAAAAGGTACATGAAATGCGCTCCTAAAAACACAATGAAAGTCTATTTACGAGGAAGCAAGAGAGAGGAAAAAAAAACTTTGAAAAACAAAAATTTAGTGCAATTAAAAAGCAAGGTTAAACGAGCATCGTCGGGTCGCTCGGCGGCCTGGGCATGTTGGCCTTCTTGAGGGCTGTGGCGTTACTGACCTGCTTGCGTGGCGGCGGAGTGGCTGGGATGCCGTCGAGGACCATGGACGGGCGTCGGCCCGCAAGGATCGGGTTGTCGTGGACGGTGGACGGCCGGCGGGACGCGATGAGCGCGGGCGAGGGCTTGATGGTGTTGCCGCGTCGCAAGGTGGTCTCGCGCTGGAGGGTCTTGTCCTTGCGGATCGTCTTCTCGCGGCGGAGCGTTGCCGAGCCCATGTCGAAGGGCATGTCGTACTTGTCGTAGATCTTTGCGTTGTTGTCGACGGTGGGGACGTACACGGCCGAGGACTCTGAAAAGTAGAACGCAAAGAGGATGTAGAAGGCGCATGCGGTGAGGAAGTGCCACATGGCGTGGCCCTGGAAGATGGACGTGGGCACGCACAGGGCCGATCGCTCCCAGTCGAGCTGCCAAAAGCCAAAGGCGAGGCCAAAGAGGACGCACGCGAGCACAAGCAGGCCGATGTGGTTGCGCGAGAGCGTGTGGCTCTCGGCTGTGCTGGTGCGATATCGGCGCACCGTCAGGCTGATCTCGATGATGATGGCGATGGCAAAGGACACGGCAAAGAGCTCCTGCGTGTAGTCGGTGGGCGAGAGCACGCGGATGAGCCAGCCCACGAGGTTGAGCAAGCACAGCCAGACAAAGAAGATCACGCCGTGGAAGGATCTGAAGGGCGTCCAGCGGTGCAGGAAGAAGATGACCTTGTCGGTCGTCGACGTGGCCACGGCAGACTCCTCGGTCAGCTTCAGGCGTGTCGCAGCCACCATCAGGTCCTTCTCCTCGATCCACTGGCCCACCCGCCCGGGGATGGGCAGACGCGCAAGGGCGTACGCGAGCGAGAACGTGGCGAGGGCGATCATGCCGGCAAAGTCGCCATAGGAGGACGGCGTGTCGAATCGCGCGTGGAACAGGAACGAGCCCACGCCCAGGACGATGCCGATAAAGCTGTACACGATGCTCAGCCACGCAGACGTGCGGAAGGACCAGCGCAGCTCGACCTGGTAGAACTGCTCCTGCGTCGAGTAGGCGTGCTCGGTCAGGTCGTCCGTCTGCGCCACCTTGAGCTGGCCCTTGTCCATCCGCACAACGTTGGTCCTGCTGTTGTTGTTGTTGCCGCTGCTGCCATTGCCGTTGCCGTTGTTGGTCGACGAGGTGAAGCTGTACTCGGTCGGCGTGGGTGGCCGGTTGGTGTTGGTGCTCTCGTGCAGCGACGTGCCCGCGGCGGGGTCGATCTGGATGGTGAAGCTGTCTGCGCGCGAGCGACGGTCCACGCTCAGACGGATGCTGCCGGCGCCCGCCTCCGGGTCAAACGTGGCACTGCTGACGCCCGCGCGGGTCCGGTTGTTGGCAAAGGCGGAGCGCGGCGAGATCACGCGCGGGATGGGCGACTCCATCCGGATGCTCGACATCGGGTCAAAGTCGGCCGCAGAGACCGACAGCACGTCCTTGAGGTGCGACATGCTCTGGCGGAACGTGCCCGTGATGGCAGAGAACGACGCGCGCGAGTTGAACTGCGCGCTGTTGCGGCTGGTGCCGTTGTCCTCCGTGCTGGGCCGCCGTGGCCGTTGTCCATAGCCGTCCTGCTGGTCGGACGGGGTCTGCGACCGCTGTGCGGTGGCGGGCGAGGTGGGACGGCCCGTGGGCGACGATGTCTGGCGCAGGTGACGGGGCTGCTGCTGCGGCTGCTGCGGTGAGGACGACGAGCTCATCATGTCCTCCGAGTCGTCTTCGTCGATGGAGAACAGGTTGCTGCGCTGGACGACCGAGGGCTTGCGGGCCCTTGCCGGCGGTGGCTGGCTGCCGGCTGCTTGCTGCTGCTGTTGTTGCTGCTGCTGCGAGGACGACTCAAAGCTGCCGTTGTGGCTGCTGATGCTGGACGGCGTCGCGTTGTCCAGGTCGCGGACGCTGTTGATCGACAGACGCGAGCTCCGTCGCTCGGTGTTGGAGAAGACGAGCGAGGGCGAGGCCCGGCTCGTGCTGCCCGCGTCGCCAATCTCGATGTAGAGACGGTCGGCGTAGGCGGCCGCGACCGATGCGGCCGTGGGGACGTGCGTGGGCGTGGAGGGCAGCGCGCCCGTGGGCTTGCCTGCCGCCGAGGAGGGTAACACGACCGACGCGCCAGTGTTGGATCGGGGCCGCTGGCTGCTCTCCATCTGCTGGGCGGCCGAGAGGGTGCTGCTGGTGAGGTCGTCAAACTGGATGTTGGCGTTGAGGCGGGACGACGAGGCGCCGCGGAGCATCTGGCGGTTGAAGGGGATGACCAGCTTGGGCGCCTCGTTGGGCAGGGCGGAGCGACTGCGCTGACGTGGCTGCTGGGGGTCGACGCTGTTGGACACGGGCAGGCTGGGGAAGGGCTCGAGGTCTTGTGGGGCGAGGCTGCTGCTCTCGCTGGGCCGACGCGGCCTGCTCCTCCTGCCGCTGGTGGCGCTGAGGCTGCTGTTGTTGCTGCGGACGGACGCGGCGTCGTCGGCCTGGTAGAAGCCGCTGCCGCTGCCGTTGCCGCGGGCGCTGCGGACGCTGCCGTTTGCGAGGGGCGATGCCTCTGCCGGCAGCGAGTGGGAGTACATTTGGTGCAGCGAGCTGCTGCCCACCGAGGACGTCCTGGGCGTGTTCTCGCGGGCAAAGGTGGCGACGAGCTCAATGTCGTCGGACGACATGCCGGACGAGGACGGGTCGACGATGAACTCTGTGCCGTCGCCCTCGATCAGCGTGGGCAGCTTGCCGCGGGGCGCGCCAAAGTAGATGAGGTTTGAGAGCGTGTCCAGCACAAAGTTGACCCAGAGGTCGGCCGAGACGTACGACGTGACGCTCTGGATGTTGTAGCGGACGCTTGTGACGACGCGCTGGATGACCCAGATCAGCTTGAACTCGATCAGCACGCCGATGACCAGGGCGCTGAAGAAGCAGTAGGAGATGGCGCTCCACGAGTTGGCCGGCTCCAGCACCGACGCGAACGGCTGCTTGGCCTCGCAGTAGCCGCCCCAGGCCGGCCGAGGGAACTGTATGTCGAGGATGAACTGGTAGTACAGGCCGAGCAGGACAAACACGAGCGTCACGACCACGGCAAACACAAACACGGTCACCGGGACCCACCACAGGGACCACGGCTGGTTGATCGACGGCCGGCTCTTCTTGCCCATCCAAGTCGCGCCTGATGGAGGAAAAACGAACGGGTTAGGAAGCCCTCGGGAATTATTAATATATATATTGGAAAGAATAAGGGAAGGACTTGGACTGACAGGTCCCGTTTAGGAGGAAAGGAAAGGACAGGGGAGTGAGACCGACTGGAGAGAGAGATAAAAACCCCACCCGCCAGCGGCTCAGGGACACGATAACGCGACCAGACAGCAAAAGGTCGTTTGGCCGACGGCTGGGCGCCTGTAAATGGGCCTGGGAACGCCTGTGGTGCCCAATGACGTGGGTAAACAAAGACCGGCGGAAAGCAGCACGCACAGCCGTCCCTCCACACCAGTGGCACCAGGGGGAAGGTGGAAGGGGGGAGGGGGGAGGGGGAGGGGGCAAATGCAAAGACCCAGCACAGCGTGAAAAGAATAACGTTACAGAGGACGACGGAAAAAAAACAAGCCGCTGAAATCACCGCGGCCCACCCACGACCTTTGTGGAGAGAGGAAAGACACGCACCACCACCACCGCCGCCCTCTCGTTTCGCGCGCCAAGGAGGAGGGCGGGGGACGAAACGGCGGCCTTTTCTGTTTCCACGTTGGGCCGGTCACACCACACCGGTCGAGAAGCCAAAACAATCCAAAAAACACACGTCGAGGAAGTTTCCGCACAGAACGAGCACACTGGCACGAGCGTCGCACAGGGAGACCCTCCGAGGGGGGGAACGTGCGCAAAAGGGTGACAAGGTAGGTGGGTGGTCTAGGCTGGCACGTTTTTCCACCAGAGGCAGACCACCAACCACCACCAAAACACGAGCGCCAAATTGCGTTTCATCGACACATTGAAAATAAACATAAAACATGCTTGACAACAGACTGGGAGACACGTTCAAAAGGGTCACTGCGCACATTAAAAAAAAGGCGCGACTGGACAGGTCCACGCGGGGCGGCCAGAACACAAAAACGCTTGGAAAAAAAGAAAGAAAGAAAAAAACTGAAAAGCAGGAGGCGGAACACTCCCCTGTCGGATTCGTTATGTTTTCTGTTCATAAAACTTCATTATAGCCCAAACAAAAACGACCCGACCTTCAAGGACAGCACGCAGAACAACTTTTAACGCATGGCAGTCAGCACGAACGAGATGGTGCATCTCGAAAAAAGATTATCGCGGCCCCTTTTCTGTTGTGGCAACAGAGACGTCCTGTTGCTAGCCCGACTCAAAGGTCGGGCCTGTCACTGATGTGAAAAAAAAAGACGACCAGCAGGCCCGAGTGACGAGACGAACAATGTCGTGGTCCTGGCCAAAGAGAACCTCGTCCAGCTCCCCCAACAGCAAAGGAACTGCCTTGAATTCGGCGCAGGAATGTAATGCGTCCTTACTCGGATTACGCATCACGTCAACTCGATCACGGGGCGACACACACTTTGGCGCTCGTGCTCATGCTCCCTGAAGCAGCGGCAGAAGCAGCGGGCGGGTCGTGGCGCAGTACTATTAGCAGCAGCAAGCAAGCCGACATGGCACTCACGGGCAGCGAGTCATCCCCAGACGTAAAGAACCGTGTGCTCTTTTTTTTCATCGCGCTAATCCCGCACGCACACGAAACAATAACAGCGGGGGTTCTGGAAGAGCAAGAGCACACGGAGACGGTGGCTGCTTGCGCTGACTGGGCCGTACGGTGATCTGGTCATGCGCAACCCAGAGTACCGGCTGCTGTGGCTGAGCGACGTGGTGCAGTGCACTGGAGGTAATCCTGGTCGTGCAGCGACGACTGATTCGACATCACCTCCCCTCTGTTGCACAGAGTACTTTACCTTCCTGGCTGTGCTGATCATCATGGGTTCTGCGTCTGAATCAAGCATAACCGTCTCGCTCTTCCTGCTCACGCGTTTCCTGCCTCCGTTCCTGCTATCGCCCATTGTCGGCATCGTCCTTGACCGCTACGACCGCCTCACTGTCCTGGTAACCCCCTTATTTCGAACCCCTCACACCACCACCCAACCACTCGTCACTAATCGGACCATCTGGGATTGCGCAGATATTATCCAACTTTGTGCAAATGTCCATCATCCTGTGTTACCTGCTGATACGCGGGCCAGAGGACATGTTCTTCATCTTTCTCGTGTCGACGGTGCAGTTTAGCGCCGCGTCCTTCTTCGAGCCGGCCCACGCGGGCATCACGCCCAGTGTCGTCGCACCAGAGGTACGTCCCCCCACCCCTTGGTCGTTTTTTTTTTTTTTATTGAAAGAAAACGCACATAACAGGATCTGCTCACGGCCAACGCCCTCGACACGACGACGTGGTGCACCATGCTCGCGCTCGGATCGTTCTTTGGCGGTGTTGTCGTGGAACTGTTTGGCCCCAAGGCGTGCTTCTGCATCGACGCGTCGTGCTTCTTCATCTCAAACATGTTTCTGTACGCGCTCAGGTCCCAAATGGCCTACCGCAAGGAGGTCGATGGCGTGACCACGTACGTCGCCCCGTCCGAGCACGAGAAGGGCGAGCTCTCGTACAGCGCCCTCAAGCAGGGCTGGAAGTACTTTAGCGACAACCCTGCCGTCTTCATCATGTGCTTTTCCAAGGCCACCGACTCGATCGTCTATGGCACCTCCGAGGTCGCCAACATCCGCATTGTCGAGACAATGTTTCCGCACGACGTCTCGATCCACCTGGGCCTGACCTACCTTGTGTACGCCTTGCTTCTTTCTTAACAAAAAAGCATAAAAATAAAAATTAAAATGCAGGGTCGCCATGGGCTTTGGCATTGGGCCCATCGCCGTTCGGTGGATCCCCGGCGTCAACTCAGAGTCGATGTCTGGCATCCTCTACTTTATCAAGATGAGCTATGTCGTTGTCTTGATCGGTGCCGCCCTCAGTGCCGTCAACACCTCTGCCTTTGTCCACTTTGTCGGCAACTTTATCCGATGCGCAGGCAACGGCATGAACTATGTGTACGCTCGTTTTTGTTTTTATTTTATTTATTGTTCTCATTTTTACCGCAGCTACTCGGCTGCTTTCTTGCAGGTGTCCGTACCAGAGCACTTCCGAGGCCGCGTGTTTGCGTTTGAGGCTGCAATCAACACCCTCACGCTCGCCGCGTCTCAGCTCTTGTCGGGCTACGCGATCGACGAGCTCAACCTCACGCCGATGGATCTCCTGCGCTTCCTCACGCTCAACTGCATTCTCATGCTGGTCCTGTGGTTTACCCACTTTGCCATGAGCGCGCACCTGTACGAGCGCCTGCTCACTGTCGAGCTGACCTCGAAACCGGCCGACTCATCCTCCTCCAACTTGCAGTCGCCCGTGGGCATCATCTACGACGACGGGTACTCCAACGACCGTGACCATCACCACCACCTACAACTTGATACAAAGGCCTACCATCTCGCGTCAGTGGAGGGTAGCAGCCACAAGACGAGCTCAAAGCTCGTGTAAAAATAAAATGGGCCGAGTGAAAGAAATAATAACCTGAGTGAAAATAAGCATGTTTTGTATGTATGCATGAGGCTAGCCTGCGTTTGCAAAATCAAAAGCCACTTGCCAGTACGTATACAAAAGGAATTTAATGTATGAGGTGGGGAAAGTCGGACGGTGTATCTGAAGGACGAAACTTTTTTTTATTCTTCCGAGAGTTTGATGATATATGCGGCCAGGAAGCCCAGCAGAGTTGAAAAGCCGACGGCTTTGCCTGCGTGACGGAATGCCTCCTACAAAACAACAAAAAAAAAACGCATGCATCAAAAAACAAAGTAAATATTCCAAAATAGTCGTACCGGCAGAACTGTCTCTGAGATAACAACCAGCATGGCACCAGCAGCAAGTCCCTCGACCGTCTTTGAGGCCATTTGCTTTCCCTCCGTGTCCTGCAAGTATAAAAAGAAGATATTTTGAACCCATAGAAAACAAAGCGAGGGCGGCCAACCTCGCCTGCGAAAATAACAGCTCCAAGGGCAGCGCCTGCACCGGTGATGATCATAATCGAGGTCCACATCAGCATGATCGTCATGCTCTTCATGCCTGCACGCTTCATGATCACCGAGGAAGAAAGGGCCTCGGGCAAGTTGGCCAGGAACACACCGAGGATAAACGTGATAGAGATACCGGCATCCTGTGCGCACAGGATACCAATGACAAGCGACTCGGGTACGGCGTCGATGAGGATGCCGAGCCAGATAGCGATGCCGACGTTTGCGTCCTATTGGAAAGGAAAAAGTCCACATGAGAAAAATAGCGTCCTTTTTTTTTTTTTTACCTCGGTATGCTCGTGCGAGTGGGGGTCGATCGACTTGTGGTCGGATGCTGGAAACTCGATCGACGCATGGTCGAGCAACGAGTCCGAGTCCGAGACGAACGAGTCGGATCGCTGGCAGCGTCGAGTTAGTTTGCCTTTTTTTCTTTTGCTTTCCATGCACGGTACCGAAAGTGTCCCAGGACGCTCGAGAATCGGGTCAGTCTCAGAGGAGGCGGCCTTGTCGCCCGTCGCCCCGTAGGTTGTTCCAGTGATGGGGACGTCCTCCGTCTGTCCAAGCGAAAAGGTCATGATTACCGTTTTCTTCATTTCAATAAAATATGTACGTTTGACGCCTCCATCACCGCCCTTGCGCGCTTTCGTCGCCAGATAAACCATCGGTGCTTGAGGGCGAGCTGGCGCATGAACCCTCCCTGGTTCTCGATAAAGTAGTTGGACACGGAGAAGATGATGGCGCCGAGGATGGAGCCGACGCCGAGCATGATCATCGGTCCCTTGGACGTGAACTTGCCCCTGGGTTATTGTTCGCGAAAGCTGAGTAGCAAGCAAGGTCTGCAAAGAACGTACTCGTCGTATTCGTTGAGCGCGTGGCCGTACAACTCGATTGTCACTGCAAAGAGCAGCGCACCACCACCAAAGGCCATGAGCGCGCTGTTGATCCGCTTGGGGATCTTGAACATGAGCGCGATGACGGCGCCCATGGGGAGCGACACGGCGCTGAGCAGTCCCCTGTTTTTCGCGCCGCGCCGTGAGAGCCAATGAGGTGATAAGCAAGCGACACGGTCAGGTGCACGCCTTCTTTATAAGGCGAAACAGTACCAGAGGAACGCAGCAAGCTCGGGCGGAAAGCCCAACCCGTCCTCGCGAGAGCCCGACTCCGACGACATCAGGCTCGTTGCCCTGAGGGGGGGGGGGGATTCACAGGAAAAGAAAGCTATTTAGTGGGAAGTAAATTTTCACGCTCAAAAAAGTGGGGATTAGCCCCCGAGCCGAAAACGTCCCGTGCAACCTGAGCCCAAAGCAAGGAAGGGGCGAAACGGGAGCGCAGGGGAGCCGGACAGCGACGACCGCCCCGCCCGCAGCCCCCCGCCCGCAAAAAAAAACACAGACACACGCCGCTGTTAAAAATAGTGTTGGTGTACTCTAGGGGGTACACTCCGCACGAGTGTGCCATGATTATAGAAAGTGCACGGCCCTGATAAACCAATGAGCGGAGAGGACGAGTTGCAGGCCCAGCTGGACGCGGCCCTTGCGACCGCGACGTCCCAGGAGCTCAAGGCCAAGTCCTTAGGTGGCATGTTTTCCCCAATTAAAACCTCTGACTTTTTGTTTTATTTTTTTTTTATTGTAGAGCGTGAACTGGAGTTGCTCAAGGCCGAGATGTATGGCACGGGTGACGGCGCTGGTGAGAGCCGCCTTGTGCTGGCGGATGCCAAGAGCCGTCTGGAGAAGGAGAACGAGCGTCTTGCGCTGCAGCTGGAGGAGGCGACGTCGGCGCGTACGGCGCTGGAGCTGGGCGCGCAGCAGAACAAGAGCGAGCTGTCGTTTGTGAAGGATGTGCTGCAGGAGGACGCAAAGGCAAAGGCCGACAAGCTGGAGCAGGACCGGCGGAGGCTGCAGACGATCGTCAGCGAGCAGGCGGAGAAGCTGCGTGCCAGCGAGAGCGAGGTGGACGCGCTCAAGCGGGCAAAGGCGAGCCTGGCCGAGGAACGCGACAAACTGCAGGTCCTCTTGGATGATGCCTTGTCTGACAAGAACGAAGAGGTTTGGAGCCGAGCAATCGGTGGGTGTAAATATAACCCCCCCCTTCGCGTGATTTGCAGGCCACGGGACGTCGCAAGGCGCTCAGCCAGTACAAGGACGCCAAGATGCGCCTCGAGGTCGAGCAGGTCAAGGCCAACGACCTCGCCCAGCAGGCCATCACGTGGCGATCCAAGGCGCAGGCGGTCGAGACCGAGCTGGCCGCGTTCCTGCTCACAAAGGACAAGGCGGGGCGACAGGAGTCGCAGGCGCAGGTGCTCGTCAAGGAGCTGCAGCTCCAGCTCAAGGAGGCTCAGGATGCGCGGCGCAAGGCAGAGGAGGCGTCGATCGCCGCGGCGGACCAGGTCGACGACCTGAAGGAGCGCCTGGATGAGGACGCAGAGGAGCTCGCCAGCCTGTCGCGCGCCAAGCGACAGCTCGAGGTAGACTTGGCCGAGGCAAAGAACGTCACGTCGCGCGAGATCCAGGTCCGTGAGAAGGCACTGGCGGAACTGCGTGAGCGTGCCCTCAAGGACCAGCACCAGCTGTCGATCGAAGTCGAGTCGAGCCAGAGCACGACCACCACGTTGCGCTCGCAGGTGAAGGAGCTGCAGTCGCGCCTCGAGGCCCTGACCCAGCAGCTGGAGGAGGAGTCCCGCGGCAAGCAATCGGCCCAGCGGGAGGCCGAGCGACAGACCCTCCGTGCTACTGATCAGCAGCGTGCCTACCGAGTAAACTCTACGAATTTTTTCTTGGTCGGTCGCAATTTACTAAGCGAGGAAAATTAAAATAGGAAATATTCCAAGCGTCCACTCAGTTGCGGGAGGAGATCGCTTCGCTCAACGAGCAGCTCGCAAAGGCCAAGGAGGCCACGGCAGACCTCGACCTGCTCGACTCGCTCGAACGCTCCAAGGCACAGGGGGACAAGAAGCTTCAGGTAAAAATAAGCAGCCTTTTTAGGTTCTTATTCTTATGAATTTCTTTAGGAGGCACTTTTGGAGAACGAGCGCTTGACGCGTGAAAACGCCAGTCTGGTGAAGAAGCAAGCATTGCTGTCGCAAGAGCTCTCGGAGAACAACGAGCTGATTGAGGAGCACGCGCTCGCGACCGTCCGTGCCGAAGAGAAACTACGCAAGATGGAGTTCCAGCTCGCAGAGCAACTGTCCCTGCGCAAGCGTGACCTCGAGACGCACTCTGTGCTCGAGAAGGCCAATGTAGACAACCAAAAAATAAAGCCCTTTTTTTAATTAAAAGAAAACGATAGACCGATCTCGTCAAGGAGAACCGCGAAATCACCAACCAGATCCTTCTGATCGAGTCGACCATGGCACTTCAGGGCCCCCGGACACGGCGCCAGTTTGACGACCAAGTGACCCAGCTTCAGGAGCAGCTCGAGGCCACCGAGCAAAAGTTGAGCGAGGCTGAGAAGGCCATTCGCAAATCCAACAAGGTGCGAATGTTTTTTATTGTTTTTTTTTATTTATGCTATCGTCAGAACAACTCTGAGGTGACTCTGCGGGCTGCTGAGGCCGACAAGCTGCGCTTGCAAGCCGAGGATCTCGTTGCCAAACTCGAGTCACAGGTGCGCAAACTCTCGGCGCAGGTGGACGAGCTCGAAAATATCCTCACCGACAAGTCCATTGCCCTCAAGCGCTCGCAGCGCGAGGCCGAGGACGCCCACGACAAGGCGCACAAGTTTGAGCGTGAGCTCAACCGGTTCAAGTCCAAGATGTCTCGCTTGTCTGACTCGTCTTCGCACTAAGAAGTATTTCTTTCGTCAGTTCCTTTTTTTTTTGTTACGCCAAAACGTTTTATTGATCAGTCGACAAAACTTACAATGCACACTGAAAGAAGAAACGTGGGGATGGGGAATGGGGGAAAGGTAGTTATTTTAAAAAGTGTGTTCGGAGGGTTCACGGATTATATACTTCATTATTTTTTGGTCGACGACTCAAAGACCTTCCTCAGCAAAGAGACGGGCCGCCGGGGGCATCTGGTCAACCTCCTTCTGCGAAACCTCGAGGACTGCCTGCGGGCGATCGAGGACCGTCGAAAGGCCTAGTGCGTTGATCGTATTAAACTTGCTGGCGTCCTCTGACTTTCGCCGCACAGGGACAGGTCCGCTGGGCCCAGCCTATTTTTTTTCCTTCTGTTTAACTCTCTGTTCTGTTGTCAGTTAAAGCAAATTACCGCCTCTTCCTGTTGAATCGAGTTCTGAGAACCGCGTCGTGATGGCGTCCGCGAGCTCACAGACGCTGCCTTGGACGACCGGATGTTCTCGTTGGACCCGTGGCTAGAGGAGGCGGTGCGAATGTGCGACAGTGACGGTATGGAGGTTATGGCTTCGGCAGTAAGTTGGCGGGAACTGCTCTGGCGTGAGTGTGATGCGCTGATGGCGGGGGGCGGGGTGTCAACGCCATGGGCTTTCTTGTCGATGCCGTTGAGCTCCATCCAGTTGTCGATAGGGACTTTGGAGTCGAACGAGCCCATATCCTGGACTGTTGGAGAGCAGTCGCTGAGCTTGGCCGAACTGCAAGAGATCGTTATAACGGACAGCCTGGGTTGGGGATTATCAGTTACTTGTAGCCGCCGTCAAAGAGTTCGGCCGTGAGGCTGTCCTTGCGGACCTTTCGGCTCCTTGATTCGGTATCCTCGGAGGTATGAGACGAATGGGCATCGCTCCTTTGGCTTGACGACGATCCCAGATCGAGCACGTATCCAAATGTGACGGTTGTGATGCACAAAAAGCACTACATCAACAAGAAAAATATAATTTTTTTTTTTTTTTAAAGAAAAAGCCTGAAAGCGTTAAACAAAAAAAAAAAGAAACGTACAAAGATGAGGACAAACTCCCATACAAACGTGAGGCGACGAGCAGGGTACCAGGCAAGGATAAAGACGGTGGCAATGGGGGAGACGATGATGACGGCGACGGTTGTCTGGAGCATGAGGGTGATGCGCTTGAGGATTTCGTTGCGGTCTTTCCTTGTGACGGCGACCTAGATTTAGGATGATTTTTTTTTAGGAGAGAAGTAACAGAAAAAAACGGGAAGACAGTACCACTCCGTCTTTGTGGAACTCGAGGAGAAACTTGCGCAGCGAATGCATTTCGTACATGATGATCAGCCCGGTGCCGGTTGCAAGAAAGGCTGTTTAAGGAAAACCTCGGATGAGTATCAAGTATACAGATGATAAAAACAAAGGTGGTCGCACAGTGGACCAGTGACAGCCACAGCGTCGCAGATCCTTCCCCACACTTTGTACCTTTTTTGGGACTGATAACCCCCTTTTTACCCAATCGTATTCCTTCACGTACCAAAGGCAGAGACAAAGAGGATGATGAGGAGGCTGACCTCGTAGATCGTTGCTTGGCCGTCGTTGATTGTGTTGAGCAGGATCGTCAGGGACACGAAAACGACAAAGGCGGTTGCTTGGAACACACGTGTGACCCACCACACCCTGTCGCGGAAGTCCTCCGAGACCTGCAGGACGTTTGCCTCGCCCAGCAGCACGATAAACAGCAAGCACAGCTCGAGCGAGCCGATATAGTACCCGCCGATGACCAGCCCAAACAGCACGCCCGTTGCGTTTGGTGCGTTAATCCCAACGTACATGCCCTCGAGCTCGAACACGAGATAAGCGACGCCCACCGACATGGCCACCACCCCCAGGGCGTATATTTGTATGGCCGCCTTGCCCAGCGAGCGCTGCTTGAGCCACAGCCGCACAAACTTTGCGAGCGTGAACACGAGCAGGCACGCGCAAAAGGCCAGGTTGACGTAGACCATGTTGTGCTGCGTCTGCACGTTGACCTGGCAGTCCTGCGGCCAGAAGCCCCAGTTGTCGTGCCCGGACCAGCCGTCGTCGCACACACATGTGAACGTCACGTTGTCGCAGTGGCCGTGCCCGCTGCACTCGCCAGCGAGGCCGAATGACTGGCACGCATCCATTGGTACGAGGAATGCTCCGAGAAAAAGAAAAAAAAAACAAAGGTGGGAAGTGACGACGCCGACAATCAACAAATCAACACATGTTTTTTTTTATTTATGAATTGTGTGTGTCACTGCTGCATTGGCTGCAGCTCATGAAGACGTCGCGCACCTTGCCGTTGGAGCAGCGTGCGTTTTTCATCGCCGATCGTTTTATTCTTGCCTTTCAGATTTATAAGAACTTTCGCCCCGTGCGATCGTGGACTGCGCAGATGTCGCCTTTGGGAACCACCATCGAAGAAGCTGGTTGCCTTGTCACCGGGTGCAAGAACCTGAAAGAAAGAAGGAAAAAAATAATTAATCGGAACTTGCTTGCCCTGAATGACGTCGTTCCACGTTCCGTGTTACGGAACTCGGGTACAAAAAGGACGGCGTCATTTCCCCCTCTGGCCACACCAGCACCTACAACCCGACCATGTCCTCTTCCGGCCCTTTGTCCCCTTCGCCCCCTGCCCCCTCGCCCGACGTGCTCATCGTGGGCGGCGGTGTGGCCGGCCTGGCGCTTGCCATCTGCCTCCGCCGTCTGCACATCCCGTGCCGCGTCTTCGAGGCGTACCCGCACCTCTCCGAGACGGCCGGCGCGTGTCTCCAGATCGCGCCCAACGGGATCAACGTGCTGAGCGCGCTGGGCCTCAAGGACGAGTTTGTGCGGCGCGGCAAGAAGTGCCTCCAGTTCCGCTTTTGCACCCACCGCGACGAGCACGTGGCCGAGGTGCCCATCGACGGCGACAAGCACTTTGGCGCGGACGCGATCATGGCCGGACGCTACCAGCTGCACACCATGCTGGCCCGCACGCTCGAGGCCGACGGGCTCGCGATCGAGTACGGCCGCCGCCTGCGCGCCCTGGAGCAGCACGCGGACGGCGTCACGCTCACGTTTGAGGACGGCAGCAGTGCCACGGGCGCCATCGTCGTCGGCTGCGACGGCCTGCACTCGACGACGCGCCAGCTGCTCTTCCCCGCCGTGCCCAAGCCCGACTTCCTCGGCTACATCGGCCTCGGCGGCGTCGTCCCGCTCTCCACCCTCACGCCCGAACAGGTGGCCCTCACACGCATCGACCAGGGCACGATGACGGCGATGCGCGGCCTCGTCGGCGTGTGGTACATCGCCGAGACCGGCCCCAGCGCCACCGGCGAGCGACAGCTCTTTGTCTGGACCAACTTCCCCCTGCCGCTCGACATGTGCAACAAGGCCCGCACCGAGATGACCCCCGAGCAGATCTGCAAGGAGATCCTCGAGCCGCTCTTTGGCGACTGGGCCGACCCACTCCCCACGCTCATGCGCGCCGTCTGCCGCGAGGGGCTGGTCCGCCAGCCCATCCAGGGCCTCGGGGCCGAGCTGCCCCACTGGTCTGTCGAGCGTACCCTCCTCATCGGCGACGCGGCCCACGCGACGGGCCCTGCCGGCGAAGGCGCGTCGGTCGCCCTCGAGGACGCCCAGTACCTGGCCCGACTGCTCAAGGACGTCTACAGCGTCAAGCCAGGCGACGCGACCGTCACCGCACCCTCGTCCGCTGCCATCACTGCAATGTTTGCCCAGTACGACGCCCACCGTCGCCCGCGCGTCGTGGCCATCAACAACGAGTCCCGAGAGCGCTGCGAGGAGAAGCGCCGCGTGTACACGCCCTGGTCCGCGTGGATGCACAACCGCATGATGTCGGTCATCCTGTCCGTCCTGGTCTGGTGGACGGGCGGCGTCATCGGCGCGGAGGAGAATGCCTACAAGATCCCCGGCTACGACACGATGTTTTCCTAAAATTATTCTATTTTTTTTTTTTTTCAGTTTGTAGATGGAAGTGGAGATTTTCACGCCATTTGCTATGGGGACGACACTTTTTTGCCGACTCATGGATGAAACAGTGGCGGGCGAGTTTGCGGCCGCGCCGCGCGCCAAACGCAACGACATTGTCGAGGTCTCCATTGCCGGTGAATGGGTGCGTGCTTGGCCTTCCCTCAGCGTATTGACACCCCCCCCCTTTTTGTGCCTTGCTAGATCCCGGCCCGTGTCGACTTTTTCACCGAGTCGCTCAACAAGTACCGCGTCGTGCTGTTCACGGACGGCAAAACGTACCACTAATCAAAAGGGCGTGGGCGTGGGGGGGGGGTGGGCGCTTATCCACATTGGCGATACTAGAATGGACATATCCAAGCACTTTGTGCGCGCGGTCGATGAAGAGCGAATGCTCGAGATCATCGCCAAGATGCTGGCCAGCGACCCCATGGCCATCGGCTCACAGGAGAACAACAAGCAGGTGGCCCCGCAGAACGACCACATCCAGTGTCCCTTGTGCGTCCCTCACTATTCTGTGGATAATAGTTAAAAATTAAAAATTAGCGACAAAAACCACTGGATCCCCCGCGGTGGCTTCCAAAAGCACCTGATCGACTGCCGTGTGCGCTACTACGACGAGAGCCGCCACGCCACGTGCTACTTCAACTACCAGCACATCCTGCCGAAGGATCAGTTTGAGCAGCACTTGCACGAGTGCGCCGATCGGCCGCTGGACATGGCCATTGTCAACGACGGGTCGGGCCCTGTGGCCGTGCCGCGCGCCAACAGGGACGTCGCGGTCGATCAGGAGGAGCGGTACAAGTACTTTCAGGACGTGGGCGCGGGCCGTGTCAAGGTGCCCGACCGCGTTCTGCCCGTCCCCGAATACGAATGGTGCATAATTTTTATTCAATTTTAAGAAAGAAAATTTTTGAAATTTATTCTCGTTCTCTTTGTCAGCGTCGAGTGCTCAAAGAAGTACAGCAACTATGTCGCATGGAAGCAGCACAACTTTCAAAAGCACCAGGGATCGGTCATCAGTGCCCCCCGACCTGTCAGCGCCAAGGCCCCGCACATGAGCAACGGCAGGGAAATCGGCCCCAACGACCTCGCCTCGTGGGAGTCTTCTGCCAACGGATCCCTCAGCGGCAAGTACAGCGACGCTGACGATCAGCAGCACATGAGCTTGCGAGAGCGCATGGCCCTGAAGAAGCAGCAGCAGGAGGCCACAGCCCCCGGTGACCAGAAGCCCCTCAGCCTGCGCGAACGGAAGCTGGCCCAGAAAACGCAGGAAGAGGACGACACTGCCGCATCTTCGCCCTCGTCTGCAACGGGAGCAAGCCTGCGAGAGCGCATGGCAGCGAAGAAGAAGGAAGAAGAGGCCCAAAAGGCGGCAGCAGCAGCAGCAGCCCAGGCCAAGAAAAAGCAACAGCAGATCTACTTGATCGGCGCCCAAGGCAGCAGCAGCTCTGGCGAGGAGGACGGGGAAGAAGAAGAGGACGTCGAGGAGGAGGAGGAGGGGGAGGAGGGATGCGAGATTGACGGGGCCCCCCGGGTCAAGTCCCTCTTGCCAACGTTCTACCTCAAGCCCGAGAAGAAGCCTGCATCGTACACGCCAAATCCCGTCCTGCCCCTGCCACGCCACCGCAACGCCGAATGCCCCTATTGGCTGTACGTGCGCCGGATGCCGCCAGAAACGACGTCGCAGATCGTCCAAGAGTGGCTGTTGCGCGCGGGCGTGATCCCGACGCGCGTCGTCCTGGCCCCGCTGCTGGATCCGGCCGAAGACGTGTCGCTCTTCGTGGGCGTCGACTCGACGCAGGCCTGCTACCGTGTCGTCCTCCTCAACAAGTCGCGCTGCGGCGACAACAGTGTGCTCGTCAACGAGGTCACGTACGAATTCGTCAACAAGGAGATGTCCCGCGCAAACGCAGCCTACCTCGAGGTCTTCGGAGACGCTGCGAACGACGAGGTGGGCACGAGCAATGCAAAGCCCGCGCCGATTTTGCTGCACCCAGTTCGTCGGCCCCAGCAGCAGCAGCAGCAGCCGCTCCAGTATTTCCCTCTTCTGCTTGCCCCCGCCCCCCGCTTCTACAGCGTCAGCCCACTGTTTGTCCCTGAGGTTGCCCCAGCACCGCTTGCGAGCACGCCAACCGGCCCCTCGAAAAAGAAGCAGCTGGCGATCCACGACCCGTCCAACCCCGACAAGCTTGTCGACATCTCTGCCTCGTCCGTGTCCGCATCGCTATCCCCCTCCTCCTCATCATCATCCTCTGTGTCCTCGTCCTCCGAGGCGTCCTCCCCACAGGCCAACCGAAAAGGCAAGAAGCCCCTAGTGATCCAGGACCCCGCGGACCCCGAAAGGCCCGTTGTCATTGCGGCCGCCCCCGTCGTCGCCGTCATCCAGCCCAAAAAGACTCTGGTCATCGAGGTGGAACCAGCCGCCGCCAGGCCGGATGAGCGGCCGGTTGAGCAGCCAGTTGAGCAGCCTGCCAAGTCGGTGCCGGTCAAGACCGTGGTCAAGATCAAGGCCAAGGTGATCGCAGCCAAGGGGGAAGCCGAAGCAGCAAAAATGGTCGAGCCAGCCAAGACGCCCACAAAGACCAAGACCGTCATCAAGAGCACCGTTGTCATCTCGCCGCAAAAGCCAGAGCCCGTGACAGCCGTCGAGACTGCGGTCACGCCTGTCGCCGTCGCCGCCACTTCCCCGCGCGTTCTTCCTTTGTCTGTCGCCACCCCCGTCAAGGCCGCTGTTGTCACCGAGGCAGCTGGGCAAAAGCTCACGCCCGACCGGATCCCGATCCCTCCGCCGGCAACTCGCACGCCCAAGACGCCCGAGATCAAGCTCTCGGAACCGATCAAGTTTGCGGCCGAGCTGGACGCCATCACAACCACACCGTCGACGCCCCAGAAGAGCGTCGCCTCCACGCCCAGGGCCACAACCGTGACGGCTCCTTCGACAGCTCCCTCGACCCCGACGCCCACCAAGGTCACGACCGTGGTCAGGTTAAAGTTGCCCGCGACGCCTGCCAAGCAAGAGGTGGCCTAGATAACATTAAATATCAAAGATGTATATAGAAAAAATATAGAGTCTGCAAAGGACAGAAACAAGTGCGCTAAAGAGAAACAAAGACAAGTTTAGGGGCTCGTGAACGCGGGGAGTGAGGCGCCCGTGGCCATGACCTTGATCTGGTTGACGACGTCGCCAATCTTGTGGAAGATGCTGGACGAGTCGAGGTTGCCCGACACGGGCGCGACGCCGGCCAGCGCCGTCTCGAGGAGCAGCTCGATTTCTATCGGCTCGGTGGCGGGGTTGATCTTGAGGTCGACGCAGGACTGGATCTGGGCCATCAGGGAGATGCAGTTGACGATCAGTTTCTCAGAGCGCTCGCGGGCCTCGGCCGTCTTGGGGTCGATCGGCGCCTCCTCTGGCTTTGCCGGTGCCGGTGCTGCTGCAGGTGTGGGTGCGGCCAGGGACGCGTCGCCGTTTAGTGCAGTGCTGTGGCCGTTGACGGGGCCGTTGTTGAGCCCGGTTAGTTCGGTGGGCGTCGAAGCGATCCCGGAAACTTTGGCAAGCAGGGCGAGTCCTTCGGCAGCGTCGTTATTTTGGAACACGACGGGCTAGGGAGGAGAAAGAAAAAAGGTCAAAGGAAAATAAATGGACGTGAAAAAGGGTACTTTTTCCCGCGAGTGCGCAAATATCGCGGTGGCCTGCTGGTACGCGGCCTGGAGAGAGGCCCATCCGTCCGCGAGGGCGTTCATTGCGGCTGCTGACGAGGTCGATGCTGCGCTGTTGGGGGCGGACGACGAGTCGGCATCGGTGGCACTGTTGCCATAGGCGTCTGAAATGACGACCTGGATGCGGTGGCGGATGGCCACGATCGAGGGCGCCAGGACCGTGTTGATCGAGTCCATGAGCATGACGATCCACGCGTACTGCTGCTGCGTCTGCTCGTCCCACCGCCACTCGGCATTCTCGGATGCGCGCGCATACTGGGGTATTTATTCTTAGTGGTCAGAGTTACAAGTAAAAAGGGTTTGTACCGTTGTTTCGGCCTGGACGTTGAGCTCGTTCAGGTGCTGCAGCAGAAACTCCTTTATCCTGAGGAGGCGCAGGAGCAGGAGCATGTCGTGGACGACGTCCGCATGCTGCTTTGAGTTTGGAATGTCGCTGGGATCGGCCGGTGCGCTCGCGTCGGTCTCCAGCATGGCCATGATGTCGTGGTTTGCGGACAGGGGAAGCTGGCGCTGGCTGAGCTCGCGGACGATGGCGAGGACACGCTCGCGGACAGACATGGTCTTGCCAACAGGGGCGGGAGCAGTGGAAGAGGAAGAACTGGCACCGGGGGTCGAGGGCGCACTCAACGGGGCGGCGTGGGGAGACGAGCCGGCAGACGGCGGCCTCCTCAACGGCGAGGACGCGGCGGATTTGGGGGAGAGGGTCAGCTTAAACTTGGAGTCGGCCAAGATATCGTGGATGCGTGCGTGTTGACTGTGCAGTCTGGGAAGGTTTAGAAAACACGTTGGAATCAGAGGGGGGCAAAAATGTACCCTTTTGAGTAGGAGCCAGCGATGGAGGAGGACGCGGCGGCTGAACGTTGCTGCATCATCATCAGCTCCATGGCGGCTTCTTGGGCCGACTGTACGTTGAGGGTCTTTGGCCGATTCACGAGCTAAGAGCAAAACGACATGCTTGAGAAACGCTTTTTCGTTCAAAAAAAAAAAAACGCGCAGGCGTACCATCACGTCCTCCTGTGAGAGAGTAACGGACTGCTTGATCTTGCTGAACCAGACGCGGTACTGCTCCTGCGCCGGCTCCACGAGCACAACAACACCCTCGACGAAGCCGCCTGATTTGGCGACGAGAGTCTCGAGAGGTGTCTCTGGCTTCTTCACGGGCGGGACACGTGCAATCACGCGATCGCCGACGCTCAGGGCTGCGGGCAGCTCTTGTGGCAGTTCGACCTCTGGGATTGTGTCGATCACAGGAAGCTATTATTGATCGAAACAATTATGCCATGCGCAGCACTGCACGTTGGTTATTACCACGCCGTTGGTCTTTTGCAAGAGGGAGATCTTGCTGCGCAGCAGTTTGAGCTTTTCGCGCTCATGCTGGACAAACTTGGCGGAGAACCTGCGTGTCTTGTTGCGTCCAGTGAAGAGAGGCTTCCTGACGACGTGCCACTGCGCGCGCGTCCTGGGCCCGAGGGGGATGTTGTTCTGCACCATCCACTTTGTGAACTCGTCCTCGCCGAGGGCTGCTGCGTCGATGCTGGACGAGAACCACTCAAACCTGCACCACATCGACACAAGCGGCTGGTCCAGGAACAGCTGCAGCCTCCTCTGTGCGGCCTGTGCCTCCTCCGACTGGTGCTCCGTGCCCAGGTCGTCCCCGCCATCGGCGCCCGCGAGCATCAGCAGATCCGTCACGCCCCTGGGCAATGCGCCCGGCTGCTGCTGCTGCTGCTGCTGCTGCTGCTGGTGCACATTGGACTTCTGTGTTAGTGTGGAGGGAGAGGTTAAAAAGAGCAAGTAAATAAAAAACGGTGAGGGCATTACCCCGCGCGACGACTTGCTGGGAGAGCCCACCTCGGCTGGCTCGGGCGTCCTTGCCCTCTTGGTGCGTGTCGGTCTTGTCGGTGACCTGTGTGTTGTGTGGTCAGCTTTGGGGGGAGGGAGAGCGAGAGGGAAACGCACATTGATCCCGCTGCAGGCTGTGCCGCCGAAGATGACGACGATGCTGTCGCGCCCTAATGAGTTGAAACGAGGTTGTTTTTTGCTTGTGAGCGGTGAGCAAGCAACTAGTCGAGTGGTACCTCGTATTGGAGACGGCGCTGCACCGGCTGGACCGGCTAGACGGTTACAAGTGCGGAAGGGGGCAGGTCGTGGTTCAGCGACAGGTTGAACAAAAAAAAAACACCCCCACAAAAAAAAAAGAAACAGAGAGAAGGAGGGACAATGGGCAAAGGTAAGGGGGGGAAGGTCCAGCGCCGTGTGGGCTATCGTTTTACCATTGCTGTTTTGCTTTGACGTTCACAGAGTTTGAAAAAAACTTGAGTTTCGCGCCCAGCACGTCCACGTGGCCAGCCTTTCTGTTTTTGTTTTTTGGCGCCCTTTTCCAAAGCCAGAGGGACCCTTTTTACAATGCTGCTGCTGGAGACCAAGCTGGACGTGGTGTTCCTGCAGATCCGCGACGACTCTGTGAACCAGGGCAGCACGGTGCTGGTGCTGGCGGCGCCGTCGGTGGACTCGCTGTGCGCGGCCAAGACGCTGCTGGTACGTTTGTCTTTGCTTGCCTGGCCGTTTACCCGTTTTGTTTGTCGGGTGTGCAGGCGCTGCTCAAGCAAGAGTTTATCCAGTTCAAGCTCGTGCCGGTGTTTGGCTACGAGGACTTGAAGCGCGCGAATGAGCAGCTCATCAAGGACAACAGCGAGGTTGGTAGAGGAGGGCTATCATGTGGCTGACCCTACTTTTCTGTAGCTCAAGAGCATTGTTATGATCGACTGCGGTGGCCTCGTGGACCTGGGCGAGTTCCTGACGCTGGGCGAGCAGATGACGGTGTACCTGTTTGACAGCCACCGGCCGATAAAGCTGCCCAACTTGGACTCACAGAACCAACAAGTACTGTGACTGCGACTGTTTACCAATTTACCAATTCTTTTTTTCTATCTAGGTCGTGGTCATCACAAACGAGCTCGAGGCCAAGGAGCAACTGGAGGCCGTGATCGAGGCCTACGGCATTGATGTAAAAAAATAAATAAAATATCACATTTTATCCATTTTCCTATTTTTTTTTCCAGTTGTACGGCCGACCAGAGGATGAGGACGACAACAACGATGGCGACAACTATGACGATCCATCGCTGGGTGGTGCTGCTGGCAGTGGGAGCGAAGGTTTACAAAAAAAAAAATTTACAATTATTGGAAACCTAAATATTTTCCCAAAAAAAAAAGATGATGACCAAGCGGCCATGGAACGCCGCCAAAGAAAGAGGAGAAGACGGATCCCGCTGGTTGAGGAACAGATGCAGCGCGAGCAGCGCAAAAAGCTGATTCGGGAATATTACAAGTATGCTCGCATAAATTTTTTCCCCCGAAGTCTCGTTCTATTTTTCTATTTTGGCCTTATTACTTGTTTACACTGGGCTGGTTCTTTTTTTTGTTTGCCCCCGCCGCTGCCACTTTCGCCCCTTTCGATTTATCCATCTCATTGCTTGTTTACTGCGCTCTCTCTCTTATTATTCGCCGTATTGCTTGTTTACTCGCCCCGCCATCGCTTATCTTAATGAGTTGTTGACCCTCTGTGCTGTTGCTATTTTGCTTACCTTTTCTATTATTAGGGGCGGCTCATGGTACGGTACACCGGTTTCCTTGGCGATGTGGACCATGGCGGAGCTCCTGGGGCGTCAAACCAGTGACCTATTATGGTGCGCTGTCTCAACTTGCGACTCATGTGTTGATTGTTATTCGGTTCCAGGCTTGCTATCGTCGGCCTAACAGACCAATACATCCACGAGCGACTGGATAACGACGCCTATGGTGCCCTCCGCTACAAATTGGACATTGAGGTACGACATTAGTTATGTTTTTTTTCTAAAAATAACTGTTCTCCGCACAACGAAACAAAAGGTGGCCAAGCTCAATCCTGACACGGCCGACGACGATGACACAAGGGTCAGCGCAGGCCCTCGCGATGACGGGAGCGATCTCCACATTGCCATAAGCCATGAGTACGTTAACGAAAACCTCCGTCGCTTCTTCGTTTTGTTATGTGTGTGGGAAAAAAACGAGGGCGGGTCGTTCAGCGCAGACCAAAAAGGCCAAAGGGAGAATATTGGGGGAAAGGGAGCTCGTTGCCAAGCGGAACTTACTGCATTCGACAATTAGGTACCGTTTCATGCACCTCCGCCACTGGTCGATGTACGATGCCATGCTGCATTCTCCGTACATCGCAACTCGCTTGGGAATATGGAAGGAGGCCGGAAAGCGGCGCTTGCACGAGCTGTTGGCGCATGCGGGGTATTGTTTACTTGTGTCACGCATTTTACGGGGGCATGAAACAATTTTTGTGGGACTGAAACATTCATCACTTTTTTTTTGCCAGCCTCCCGCTTCAGGACGTCAAGCAGCAGTTCTCGAGCATGGACATCGAGGTCAAGCGCAGCCTCAACGACAAGCTGCAGACCGTGTGCCGGAAGATCAAGCGCTTCAACATTATCGAGGACATCAAGTTTGCGTCATTCGTTTTGCAGGTGACGTCCTTTTCCTTTTTCGTCTGTTTTGTTTGTTTTGTGTTTAAATCCTGCCTACAGATTGGCTTCAACGTCGTCCTTTCTGCCGCCGATGTCGTCTACGCCGTGTCTGCGTTCCTCGAGGCCGTATGCGCATCGTCCCCTCATTTTTTATTTTCCTCAATTAAGAAACAGGGTCCCGGCGAAGTGCACACGGCTGCAACCGAGGAGAAGGAAAATGCTGCAGCTGCCAAAGAAGAGGAACAAGTCGCCGCTGCCGCCGCCGCTGCTGCTGCCGCTGCTGCCAAGGACTTGGAGGACATCTGGCTGGACAACTTTTACCGGGCCTATGATGCACTGGACCGGTACCACGTAACACGTTTGCTCTTACTCACACTGCCCCTCCCCCCCCCAAAAAAAAAAACATGTATCTCCAGAACAAAACCGCAGCAGCTCAAGGTGGGCTTGGCCAAGTCCATGACCCTGCAACGCGCCATCGTCGAGCAAGGCATCACCATGATCAACAACCGCACGATCACGCACCTCAAGCAACTGCGCATGGCCGTGCTCGAGGACGGCGAAAACATCAAGTTTTTTGCGCACCCACTCACACTCACTCGGTGCGTAGTAGTTGTGTGTGTGATAATGAAAATATTAAACGGATCCGACAACAACAAAATATTCATACAGGTTGGCCTTGTTCCTCATGACCGCCATGCACGAATCCAAGAAAGCCCGTCTGCCGATGATCCTCTCTGTCAAGCGTCCCCATCTGGGGACCTACCTCGTCGTCGGAGTGGCCGGGCCGGACGATTCCTCCGTCAGCGACAAACACCGCAAGTATGTAGTTTGTTTCCATTCAATGAGTGAGATTCCAGGAGAGCGATCTCTGATGATTCTTCCCCCCCCCCCCTCCACTTTGCTGTTTTGTTTACTAACGCTCGCCTGTCGGCAATATCCACTAGCAAATTCGCCACCGCCCTGCGGGACGCCGCAAGAAACTCGCACGCATCATTCCGCCACGACGGCTTCGAGGCGAGTGTGATTGAGATCGAGCAGAACGATTTCCAGGCATTCTTTGACCGTCTGCAAGCCTACTATAGCACTTAGACGACGCTGTCCGTGTTTGTTAAGCGCTCGTTGTACAGATGGGAGCGATGTTTTTTTGTTTTGGTCCAACTCACCTGGATACATGATCCGACACGGGCGGGATCCGGCGTCAGATTCAAGCGATGGGCTCACAAGACCTGAGTCGCCTATTACTCACCACGCCAGGGCGGACGATATTTGGTCTCGACTTGGCGAAATTTCTTGGCAACTATTTTCTGTCGGATAATTGTTCTCTAATATTTACTGTTTCCGCCTTCAACCTCCGCCGATGCTCATTCATTTTGTTTCTCACCTGACGACTGCACACTTTCTCCTGGCGCCCCCCCACACACACACACACTCGGTGGCCGACCCCTCCCCACGCACACACCCACCTTCTTCTCTCTCACTTGTTCCTCTCTTCCCTCGTGCTTTGCCGTGTTTACTCTCAAACACTAAGTGTCACTGCCAAGGTTTCAAAGGCGTTTCGGTTTCGTGCAGAGTGAACTGGCCCTCTCCTCTCCTATTTCTTCCCCCGCTCCTTATCCCTTCTCGCGCTCTCGTTCTCGCTCGCCTCTCTCCCTTTCCCGTGGTTGCTAACTCTCCCTGACAGCAACTAGACCATTTGTTTCCGAGCCAGCAGCGGCAGCGGCAGCACGAAAACAACCCAAGCACCAAAGCACCAAATCACCGGGTAAAAAATAGCCTCCCACTCTCTCTCGCTCTTTTTGTGCGCCGCCCTCTCGCCTAATGTGCTCTGATCTCGTGGTCTGTCCTCTCTGCTTCACACCCCTTTTTTTTTCTATCAATCTCTACAGAAGAAAAACACTCTGAACTGTTCTACGGTTTTCCCAAATCACCTCCTCGGCCTGTCGTCGCTGTGTCGTCACTCCCCACCAGGCGTGCTGTCTCTCTGTTTTCCACCGCTGCCCCACCTCGTGGGCCTCCTTTGCGTGCTGCGCGGAGGGGAGGGCTTGCTTCCTTTTGTCAATGGCTCGTCCCTCTCCGTGTACAAGCATTCTTGAGCTGTCACCTTTTTTTTTCCCTCGCGTCTCCTTTCTTTTGTGTTTATACTCCTTCTTTTTTGCACATTTCTCTCTGTGACTCTGTCCAACTCACAAGAATCTGGGTGAGCCCCTTTGTGCACGTCTCCCTCCCCTCGTTTCTTTTTCCATGTCTGTGTGCTTTTCGTGAGCTGGTAATTTGAGCTTAAGAAAGCCTTGCGGCGCCTCGGTTTTTAAAAACACGCTGAGCTCTCCTGTCACTCCACACTTTCCAAAAGCCTCCCTCCCCCCCACTTGCGCGGCCTCTCTCGCTCTCTCTTGGTCTCCCCTCGCTGCTCTGCGCCTTGCGCAAACGTTGATCTCACCTGTCTTTTCACCCTCAATAGAACAGCCCCGACCCGAGTTTGTTTGTTTTTTCGTGTGTGACCCTTTCTCGAGAGCCATCACCTGCACGTTTCCCAACCAAAACATCACCACTTTGTCCAAGTGTCCCCCAAAAACAATGTCGACAAGTGCTATGCGCAACGCTGCCATCGTCAGCAAATACGGCTACCAAGCAGTGACTCAACGTGTCATCGGTACGTACATCGCTTTCCTTTTTATTCACTTATTTATTAAACCACTCATTTTTCACCGCAGACATGGTCGTCGACCACATGATGAACGTCCTCCCTCTGCGACCCCGCTACCCCCAGCAGAAGACCCCCGACCTGGCCGCTTTTGTCACAACAGTTGTCCAACGAAGCCAAGCGACCCTCGTCATGGTCATCGTCGCCCTCATCTATGTCGACCGCATGAAGCGTGGCCTCCCTGCTCGCTCTGTTGGTGGTACGCCTCTTTTTTTCCCCTTCCCCGTGCGATGGCTTTGCTCGATGCTCATTTTAAAAAAAATTTTCCCTACCGGTAGATTTCGACACGCCACATCGACTCTTCTTTGTCGGCTTGATGCTCGCAAGCAAGTTCCTCAACGACCAGTCGTTCACAAACCGCGCATGGAGCAAGGTCAGCAATCAGCTCTTCCGCACAGAAGAGGTCAACACGATGGAGCGGGACTTCCTTGAGTTGATTGGCTTCAACCTCTTTGTCGACAGCAAAGCATTCGGCAAGTTTGTCGAGATCCGAGTCTGGTACGCCTTTCCTCTCTGCACAAAACAAAACTCTTGCTCACCCCCCTCTGCTCTCGCCCTCCAGGAAATACGATCACCGCCTCTCACAAGAACTCGCACAACTCCACGGGCCGTTCTTCACATCAAATCAGCCCACGGCACTCTACTCAACAGCATAAACACACACCCGAGCCGAAGAGGGGGGTGGGACAAGCGTAAAAACTCTCAAAGAAAAATCAAGAGGCCGAGGAGTGGGGGAAACCAACTAAAAGATCGGGTCTGTGACTCTTGTCTTTTTTTGTCAATCTCTCTTCCCGACTTTCTTTCTGGCTTTTTTTGGTCCTTTTGCCCTTTCTCTCCTCTTCTCTCATCTTAGCGCTGTAGGTCCTGTCTGATTGTAGTTCTAACGACAATCTTCTCTTACTCTTAATCATCTCTTTCTCCATAATTTTTATAACCTTCTCTGCACATTTCCCTGAACCTCCACCTATTTCTTATTTCTAACATCTTCATCTCACACTTGTAAATGGCAACTGTACTTCAAAGAAGAATTCTTCAAATCAAAAAAAAAATAAAAATAAAAAACCAGCCAGAGAAGAGAAGAGAAAAAAATCGCCACGTGGCCTTCCAGCAGTTTCGCTGAGGCTCAGTTTTTTTTGCCTGACAGCGCGCGGACAGTCCGCACTTTCTCTCACCTTCGCTGGTGTTCGCTGACTGACCTCCTCCTCCTCCTCCCCCCCACCCCAAAACCTCCTGCAGACCTTTTTTTCCATTCTTTGAAGAAAAGACCCCCCAACAATGGCCAACGTCGAGACCTTTGCCTTCCAGGCTGAGATTAGCCAGCTGGTAATGTACAAAAAAAAAAAAGTTGGCTTACCTCCCCCGCTCTCCCCGGGAATACGAATGAAAAATACAGATGAGCCTCATCATCAACACGTTCTACTCGAACAAGGAGATTTTCCTGCGTGAGCTTATCTCCAACGCCTCGGACGCCCTCGACAAGGTACGATTTTTCTCTTACCTTCTTTCCCTCCTTTCCTTTTTTTTCCCCTCGTCCTTTTTTTTTTTTTGCCTTTTGCCTTGCTGACCTTTTTTTTCCTCCTCGTGCGTTAGATTCGCTATGAGTCGCTCACCGACGCCAGCAAGCTCGACTCTGGCAAGGAGCTGTTCATTGAGCTCATCCCCAACAAGGCCGAGAAGACCCTCACGATCCGTGACAGCGGTATTGGCATGACCAAGGTGAGTTGTTTTTTCCCCCCCTGTCACTCTACGAGGATACTTAAGCCACCCGTGTATTGTCTTCTCTAGGCCGACCTCGTCAACAACCTCGGCACCATTGCCAAGTCGGGCACCAAGGCGTTCATGGAGGCCCTCCAGACCGGTGCTGACATCTCTATGATTGGTCAGTTTGGTGTTGGCTTCTACTCTGCCTACCTCGTCGCCGAGAAGGTCGAGGTCACGAGCAAGCACAACGACGACGAGCAGGTACGCCACCACCCTCCTCTCTTTTTTTGTGCAGCTATTAAAGGAAGTTTATTCGCAGTACATCTGGGAGTCGGCTGCCGGTGGCTCGTTCACCATCAAGCACGACGTCGACGGCAAGCCCCTTGGTCGCGGCACCCTGATCAAGCTCTTCCTCAAGGAGGACCAGCTCGAGTACCTCGAGGAGAAGAAGATCAAGGAGGTACGTGCCGCGCCGATTTAAATCGTTCTTAAAATTTTCCTCTTCTTTTTTTTCTGCAGATCGTCAAGAAGCACTCCGAGTTCATCGGCTACCCCATCAAGCTCTGGGTCGAGAAGGAGGTCGAGAAGGACGTTGAGGATGAGGAGGCCTCGGAGGAGAACAAGAAGGAGAAGAAGGAGGGTGAGGTCGAGGAGGAGGACGTAAGTTTTTTTTTTTTTTTTTTCCTTTCTCGCCTCTTTCTAAGTTCTTCTTTTGTTAGGAGGAGGAGGAGGAGAAGAAGGACAAGAAGACCAAGAAGGTCAAGGAGATCAAGGCCGAGCTTGAGGAGCTCAACAAGACCAAGCCGATCTGGACCCGCAACCCCGACGACATCACCAAGGAAGAGTACGGCGCGTTCTACAAGTCGCTCACCAACGACTGGGAGGACCACCTCGCCGTCAAGCATTTCTCGGTCGAGGGTCAGCTCGAGTTCCGCGCCATCCTCTTTGTGCCCAAGCGTGCCCCCTTCGACATGTTTGAGTCCAAGAAGAAGCGCAACAACATCAAGCTGTACGTGCGCCGCGTCTTCATCATGGACGACTGCGACGAGATCATCCCCGAGTGGCTCGGCTTTGTCAAGGGCATCGTCGACTCGGAGGACCTGCCCCTCAACATCTCGCGTGAGATGCTCCAGCAGAACAAGATCCTCAAGGTGATCAAGAAGAACATTGTCAAGAAGTGCCTCGAGATGTTTGCCGAGATTGCCGAGGACAAGGACAACTTCAAGAAGTTCTACGAGGCCTTCAGCAAGAACCTCAAGCTCGGCATCCACGAGGACCAGCAGAACCGCTCCAAGCTCGCCGACCTCCTCCGCTACCACTCGACCAAGTCGGGCGAGGAGCAGACCTCGCTCAAGGACTACATCACCCGCATGCCCGAGGCCCAGAAGGACATCTACTACATCACCGGCGAGTCCAAGGCCGCCGTCGAGTCGTCCCCCTTCCTCGAGAAGCTCAAGAAGCGCGGCTTTGAGGTCCTCCTCCTGGTCGACCCCATCGACGAGTACTCGACCCAGCAGCTCAAGGAGTACGAGGGCAAGAAGCTCGTCAGCGTCACCAAGGAGAACCTCGAGCTCCCCGAGGACGAGGAGGAGAAGAAGAAGTTTGAGGAGGACAAGGCCAAGCTCGAGCCCCTCTGCAAGCAGATCAAGGAGATCCTCGGCGACAAGGTCGAGAAGGTCGTCGTCTCGAACCACGTCGTCTCCTCGCCCTGCTGCCTCGTCACCGGCCAGTTTGGCTGGTCCGCCAACATGGAGCGCATCATGAAGGCCCAGGCACTCCGTGACTCGTCCATGTCGTCCTACATGGCCTCGAAGAAGACCATGGAGATCAACCCCGACCACGCCATCGTCAAGGCCCTCTACGAGCGCTCCACCGCCGACAAGAACGACAAGACCGTCAAGGACCTCACCTGGCTCCTGTACGAGACCTCGCTCCTCACCTCGGGCTTTGCTCTCGACGACCCCAACACCTTTGCCTCGCGCATCCACCGCATGATCAAGCTGGGCCTCAGCATCGATGACGACAACTCGGCCGACGCCGAGGCCGACGACATCCCTGCTCTCGAGACCACCGAGGCCGCCGCTGGTGACTCCAAGATGGAGGACGTCGACTAAACAACGGCACTCGACAAAACAAAAAGAAATCTCTTTTTTTTTGTTTTTTCTCTCTGTGTCTTTTGTTTTTTGTTTTTTCCCGCTTCCCCTCCTTCCAGTCTCCGCCCGAGTGCACGTAGACCTTTTGTATATGCCGTTCAATGAAAAAAAAAATATATATATATTTGAAAAAAAATTTCCCGAATGTCTGCCACAACTCTGCTCGCGTTTGCCACGTCGACCAGCACCGTGTGGGCCGTCGGCACCTGGGTCTTCCACGCGCTGACGGGCGGCAGGCACCGCCTGCCGGGTGGTAGCGGCATGGCTTCGTCGCTGCTGTCGTACGGGTGGGTGCCTGCTGCTGGGCTCTGCGCCTGGTTCATGCCAACGTCGTGGACCAGCTGGGTGTCGTGGCTGCTGCTGGGCACGGTGGCCTGGTCGCGGCCGGTGCTGCTGCTGCTGGACGCCGTGGCCGCCGTGGCCGTGGCCATACACGTGAGCCTGGCGCTCCCCGTGTGGGTCCAGCGGCGCGAGGACCTGACCAAGACCATGGTGCTCACCCTCAGCCTCGTCGCCGTGCTGGCCGCGGCACTCCTCCTGGGCAATGCATGGGCCGTGGCAGACCAGCTCGCGGTCGCGCTGGCGAGCGCACTCGTCACGTGTGCCGTGGCGGTGGCGGTGTGGGCGATCGTGGCGCGGGAGCACGGCACGCTGGTGGACGCGGCTGCGATCCTCCTCTTTGTCGCGTTCCACGTCTACTGTTTTGTGGTGCTGCTGCCGCACGACCCGTCCGTCAACCGGGGGGCCAGCAGCAGTGCCACCAGCAGCAACAGCAGTCACGGCAGCAGTGCTACCAGCAGCAGCATCGACTTGTCGGCCTGGTCAGCCCTCTATGCTGCCGTGTCTGGTACCGTCACTGCAGGCCTCAACGCTATCCCCACCAGCTGGGACGACGTCAAGCTGCGGGCCATCGGCTTCTTTGTCACCCCCGTGCCGTCGATGCAGCTGTCGACCCTGGGCCTTGCAGTCCTCACCGTCCGGCTGCTGTCGACCGCCGTGTTCAAGTACATTGTGGTGGACGCGGGCGCAGGCCCTCAGGACACCGTTGCGGGCCTCGTGGGCCAGCTCGTGTGGCCGTTCCTCGTCCTGTCGGCGGCCGAAGCGTTTGAGGTGGCGCCGCCAAAGTTCTACCCGGCAGAGTGGATCGAGTGGGCGTTGCTGCCGAGCGCCTGGCATGCCATCTCTGCGGCGGTCATGATTGTCCTCATGGCCATCGGACTGTGGAATCGCGATGCAGACCTGGACGACAGCGTCAGGCAGAGTGCCTTCACCGCCCCTCCACGCCATTCACATTCTGACTAAAATAGCGTAGCCGACAGTCTGTTCTGCCTTCAATTGTAAATGTATTTTTCTCCGGCGTTTTAAAGTATATACGAGAACCTCGCTGCTAGAATAGCCTTGCCCCTCTTCTATTTTTTTTTTAAATGTTGCATCCAATAGAAATACATTACGTCTTTACTCTAACAACCAACACTTCCTTGACGGTGGGTGGGGTGGGGGGGCCTGGAGCTCATGCAGCTGGTGGCTCCGTTGGAGATGCGGCAGAAATGGACGTTTTGGCGAGGGCCTGGTGGACTTCCTCAAGCACGTCCTTTTTGATTGATGATGATGATGCAGTGTGGAACCCTTCGCTCTCGAGCCGTTCATGTGACTTGCCGATGGACGTACCAATCTCGTTCTCCCATGCCGCCTGCTTCTTCAGGAACGTCATCGGGCTCTCTCGTACAAACTCAGAGTACTCTTCCTTTTCGAGGATACGGATAATGTCGCGGAAGGTCGGTCTGTCGAGAGAAGGAAAAAAACTCAATAAAAATGTATTTCATTTCAACTGCACATACCGTTTGCCATACTCGAGGAGCCAACATGCGTTCATGAGGTCGGCAAACGCCTTGGGGCATGCCAAGGGGATGGGCAGTTTGAGTTTGCCTGCGGATTAGGTTAATACATACTGGAAAAAAAAAAAAAGGAGAGCAAAGGTACCTGCACCGACGCCAAAGGCAATTGCGAGCGCAGGGAGGCCGTTGTAGGGTGTTTGTTTGGTCAGGATCTCCCAGACGAGGACACCGTAGCTGAAAACATCGGCCTTTTCAGAGTAGGGCTCGGACTTGATGACCTCGGGGGCCATGTACTCAAACGTTCCAACAGTGCTCATCTTCTCCGTGCCGTCATTGAGTCCGCGAACGCGTGACAGGCCAAAATCAGAAATCTTGAGCGAGCCGTCCTCAAACAACAGCACGTTCCCTGGCTTGAGGTCACGGTGGATGATCGGTTGCGGGGCGCCCGTGTGCAGGTAGTCCATGCCCTGCGCGATCTGCATCGTCCAGTCAACGACACGTGCTGGCGGGATATCTCGGGATTTTATGGCCTGGGTGAGGTTGCAAACAGCGAGTTCCTGCAACAAGCCAACAAAAATGAACAACTGGAAAAGAAAAAGCAAACGAGAGCCTACCATGATGAGGAAAAAGTCGGGGGGCTCGATGCAAGCGCCAACACACTGCGCAATGTTGCGATGCCTTACTTTGGACAAAAGCTCCGCCTCTTGCCTGCAGTCAACCATAAGCTTTTTGATGGCCACGTTCACTCCTCGGCACTGGCCCCTGTTGTACGCGACATTATTCAAGTACAAAGAAAGAAAGAAAAAACGTACATGTACACGACGCCGAAACTCCCCTGTCCGATGAGGTTGCCAAACCAGAGCTCATCTGAAAAGACCGTCTCTAATAGAATTGATGTGGATGACCTACTTGCCAAGTAACCGGTTTAATTAAAAAAAAAAAAAAAGAGTGGGATCAGAACTTACTTTCTTGCAATGCCAATAGCAGTGGGGCTCTCGTTGGCATGCGTCCTGAATCGCGACTTGTGCGGGGTGTCGTTTGGCTCACCGCCAGGCCCAGAGGCCGCCCCGCCTCCACCTGGACTGTTAAAATATTGGCCGTTTGGCTGTTGCTGTAGTGGTGAGTGGAGGAGGTCGAGATGTTGCTGTGGCACTGCGATTTTTTGCTGTTGCTGTTGCTGCTCCTCCTGTTGCAGGCCTTCTTTGATAAGTTCCTCCAGCCTCAGGAGTGCTCCCATCTAGATGTGAGATTAGGACACGGAAAGAAAGAAAGGAAAAGAAAGAGTGTTCGCAAACCTTGACGACACCGAGCGTTCTAAGGTCTTCCTTTGACAGCCGCAAAAACTGCTGCATAGAGATCTCTTGTTCTGTGAATAGATCCGTGTACTGTCCCATGCCGTTCGCCTCCAGTAATGACCGCAGCTTGGTGTCCTCTGTGTGTAGTATTTTTTCTTTATTTTAGCCGACTAGAAGATCCCTCGTTGGACGATGGGACGCTACCTTGGAAACTGCGCGACTCGTCCATCTTGATCGGCACAGACCTGTCTCTCATGATGGCAATGAAGAAGCGCTCGTCCGACTCTGTCGTAGTGTTCTGTTGGTGGTGAATCGGGCCGAGCGAAATCTCGAGCGGGAACACGGTCTGGTCTCTCCGTTGTCCCTTCAGCACACGGGGCACGCCAATGAGCTTTGGCACACCGCTGATCTGGTATTTCCGGAGCCACGAGTTGTGCTGCTCCTTGAACGGCGAGGGCATGAGCATGTTCACGTTTTGCCCCAGAGCCTCGTCCTGTCCAAAGCAGACACCACGTTAACGCCCTCCCAAAACGGCACAAGGGCCACGTACCCTGATATAGCCAAACATGTGCTCCGCCGCAGGGTTGTAGTAGACGATCTTGCCAATGTGATTTGTCACGACAACACTGTCGATGATCCTGCGTTCCAACTCGGCATTTAAAAACGGCGGTCCTTCAGCGCCCTTCTTACCCGTCCAAAGCAGAGGCCATAGGCGTAGGAAGCTTGGACGTCTCCGTTGACGACCCCGTCGTGGACGTCCTGCATAAACAAACAACGAAGAAAAAAAAACGTGCGGCGGATTTTTTTTCATGGAGTGTTTGGGAGGGATTGGCCTTTAGGAGGGATACAGCGAGTGCAACGTACGTTGAGGAGGAAGACCCGGCGGTCACAGTGCTGCTGCTGCCGCCGCTGGCACCCTCCGCCGCGGGCGAGTCGACGTGGAGAGACGCCTCCGCAGACTTCATCACTCTCTGGGCGCGGCACTTACTATAATGGCCTCGTCACTGCTCCGCCGCTTTGGCCCACGTGCCCTCTACGTTCGCCCTGCTGGCGCCTCGCTGGCACGCCGCGCGATGTCGAGCGCGACGACGAGCAAGGGCAGCACCGAGCAGGAGACGATTGTGCGCCTGCTGTACACGATGGGCGGGCGCGAGGAGGTGGAGCAGTACCTGCAGATGTTCAGCAGCGTCGAGTCGCCCAAGTTTGCCGTCATCAAGATCGGCGGCGCCGTGCTGGACGAGGAGATGGACACGCTCACGACCTCGCTCACGTTCCTGCACAAGGTCGGCCTGTACCCGATCGTGCTGCACGGCGCTGGCCCGCAGCTCAACAAGAACCTGGAAAAGGCAGGCATCGAGGCCGTGTACCACGAGGGCATCCGTGTCACCGACCCAAAGACGCTCGAGATCGCGCGCAAGGTCTTTTACGGCGAAAACATGAAGCTCGTCGAGGCGCTGGAAAAGCTCGGCACGCGCACGCGGCCAATCACCAGTACTCAGCCAACATGTCAATTAGGTTGCCTTAACGTACACAATTTTTCAGCGGGCACGTTTGTCGCCGACTTCCTTGACAAGCCGCGCTACAACCTCGTGGGCAAGATCACCGGCGTCAACACGTCGGCGATCGAGTCGGCCATCCGCACGGGGGCTCTCCCCATCTTGACGTCGCTTGCGGAGACGGTAAACCAGGACCATTTCCCTTTTTTCTTTTTATTTAAAACCACCAACAAATAGCCCGACGGCCAGATCCTCAACGTCAACGCCGATGTGGCCGCGAGCGAGCTGGCCAAGGTCATCCAGCCCCTCAAGGTCGTCTACCTCAGCGGCCAGGGCGGTCTGTACAACGGCGACACCAACGAGAAGATCGACGTGATCAACCTCGACGAGGAGTTTGACCGCCTGATGCAGCAGCCCTGGGTCAAGTACGGCACAAAGCTCAAGATCCGCGAGATCAACGAGGTAGCCAGCCGTCATTGTTATCCCTTTTAATGTAAGGTCTCACTTTAGCTCCTCCAACACCTCCCGCGCAACGCGTCCGTGTCCATCACCAACGCCACCAACCTCTCGCGCGAGCTCTTCACGCACAAGGGCGCCGGCACTCTCCTCCGCCGCGGCAACAAGCTCGAAAAGCACGCGTCGCTTGACACGATTGACAAGAAGCAGCTTGCTGCCATCATCGAGAGCAACGTCGTGGGGCATAGCGGCGTCAGCGTCAACAACCTCATCAGCCTCCTCGCCGACAGCAAGGTTAAGATCTACACCGACGCCGACTACCAGGGTCTCGCCGTCGTCCGTGAGCCCCAGCCTGGCAGCGCCCTCGCCGTCCCTGTCCTCGAGGGTAATAAGAAATCGATAATAAAAAAAAAGTTGCCTGAAAAAAAAAAACACAGTCTTTGCCGTGACCCACGCAGGCCAGATGAGCAACTTCAAGGACAACCTGTGGCAGCACCTGCGCAGCGACTACAAGCAGCTGTGCTGGTACACCAACTCGACGACCGACATCAAGACGTGGTTCTTCCCCAAGTCGGAGGGCTCGTACTCGCTCGGCGACTCGACCGTGTTTTGGTATGGCATCGAGGAGCTGGACAACGCCAAGTCGTGTGTCAACCAGCTGATCAACCCTCCCTCGGGTGCTGGCGTCAAGGCGTCCACTCGTATGGTTGCACACAATCATTTCGTTGTTTTTCAGCCCCCTGTTTTTTTTTCAACACAGAGGGCATCAACTACACGCCCAAGCGCCAGTTTAGCTCGCAGCGCCGCAGCTACGCCACCACCTCGTCGGACAACAAGAAGATCAAGCTTGGCCTCATCGGTGCCCGTGGCTACACTGGCAACGAGTTGATGAAGGTAGCGTATCAACAATTTTTACCTGTCTTATTTTATTTATTCACCCTTGCTTTACAGCTGATCGGAGGACACAGCGACATTCAGCTGGCGTGTGTGTCGTCACGCGAGCTCAACGGCAAGGACGTGCCCAACTTTTCGGGGCTCAAGTACTCGAACCTCTTGCCCGCCGACTGCGCCGCCCAGAGCGACGTCAACTGCTGGGTCATCGCCCTTCCCAACAACCTCGCCAAGCCGTACGCAGACGCGATCACACAAGCCGCCGCCGCCTCCGGAAGCAAGAAGGTGATTGTGGACCTGTCTGCAGACTACCGCTTTGACAGCACTTGGGCCTACGGCATGCCCGAGATCAACCGTGAGGCGATCAAGAAGGCCTCGCTCATCTCCAACCCTGGCTGCTACGCCACCGGCTGCCAGCTCTCGCTGCGCCCCCTCGCCAAGACCATTGGCTTCTCGGGCCTGCCCAGCGTGTTTGGCGTCTCGGGCTACAGCGGCGCCGGCACCACCCCCTCGGACCGCAACAACCCCGAGTTCCTCAAGGACAACCTTGTGCCGTACTCGCTCACGGGCCACATGCACGAGAAGGAGGTTTCGCACCACCTGGGAGCCCCGATCGCGTTCATGCCCCATGTCGCTCCCTTTTTCCAGGGCATTTCGCTCACCATCAGCGTGCCCTTCCAGCACAAGACCTCGGTCGGTGAGCTGCAAGAGATGTATGCCTATCTATTGACAAGTAGAAACCTGGTCTTAAAGTAAACAAACAATTTAAACAGCTACAAAAAGGCCTATGCTGGCGAAAAGCTCGTCAAGGTCACCGATGCGATCCCCCTCGTCAAGCAAAACAGCGGCAAGCACCACCTTGCCATTGGAGGTTTGTCTGTTTTTTCTTTTCCTATTTGTGATATCGAACAATCTTGCCAGGAGTGACCGTCTCCAAGGATGGCCTCAACGGCGTTGTCGTGTGCACGCTCGACAACCTGCTCAAGGGCGCAGCCACCCAGGCCCTCCAAAACATCAACCTGTCGTTTGGTCTGCCCGAGCTTGCGGGTATCGACCAGCACCTTTCATGAGATCGACGACATAAAAATATAATAGTCTTGTCGTCAGTGTTTTAATCCAAAATAAAAATAAAATAGACCTGGGTGCGCACAAACAGAAAGAAAAATGCAAAGAAGGAAAGGATGGAAAAAATAAAGATGCTACGTAGTTTATTTATACTCTTACTTGGAGGAGGTGCTGAGGTCCTTGCTGACGAGGACCTGGAGTTCCGTGTCGTCCAGGCAGCGCATCTTGTATTTGAAGAACGAGATGACGTCCTTGTTCAGGGCAAAGCCCTTGTGCTGGCGCTGCACGAGGGCGATCGTCGACAGGACGTTTGAATGGCACTGCTGCAACGTCCGCACAGCCGAGGCCATCGGAATAACGTTGGCGAAGCGGATATTGCCAATGTTGGCATCTAAGAAACACAGAACATGTGAGTATAATTTTTCCTTTCATTGCGACCTACCGAGGATTGCGGTGCGTTCAAAGCCAGACTCGACGTCTTTCATGAGCGTGCCCAGGTACGGAACGGTGGACTGCGACGACTTGAGGGCGGCGCGGTAGTGGTACGAGTTGCGATCGGGGCTGACGATGTCGTTGAGGGCCGCCAGCTCCTGCTTGACCTTGCTGGGGACCTTGTACCATGTGTTGACAAGCCGCGCCACCGCCTTGGAGTTGAGAGCGGCCACGACCTCAAAGGTGATGTTGTACACGCCCCAGTCCTTGGCGAGACGGGCGAGCTTGACAAAGCGCTCGATCACGGCCACGCGCTCCTTTGGGGTCGGGGCGCTGCAAACCTCGGCCGTGATCCAGTCGTTTACCTAGCGGAAATTAAAAAATTGACACAAAAAATAACTAAATATTAAAATGTACCTTTTGGAACCATTCCACCAAACGCATAATGTCTGGGCAGATCTCGCGGCATGCCTTGAGCGTCCATCCACACGAGAGCAGCTCGCCCACCGACACTCGCCGGAACATCTCGATCTCGATCAGCGCCAGGTGCTGCACAAACACCTCGGGGCCGAAGGCCATGAACGGGAGATCCTTCTCGGCGTCAAACAAGGCGGCCGCGGCTGCGCTTTCCGATTGCTTTCCCTTTACTCCAGCGGGGTTGTAGACGTGCTCGTAAAAGCTGTAGGTTGGGTGCGGTACGACGACGGCATCAAGGGCCTTCTTGCTGGCACGACTAATTATTAATATTGTGAGAAAAAAGAAATTATACTTGGTGAAAGTGCGTACACGGCGCGTTTGAGCTCGGACTCGTTCGCAACCGAGGGCTGGTCGAGGAAAGCGCGCACGTCATTGACGAGCGCCTTGTTGGACGTAAAGTCAAAGGGGCATTCGGCGACCCAGAAGCAAACGAGGTTGACAATCTTGGCCATCGACTTGAGCAACTGCTGCTGTTGCTGCTGCTGCTCCTGCTGCTGCTGCTGCTGCTGCTGCTCCTGCTGCTCCTGCTGCTGCTGCTGCTCCTGCTGCTCCTGCTGACGGGCCTGGGCACAGTGGTCAAAGCGTTCCTTGATGCGCTTGAAGAGATCCGTCCCAAGCATAAACTGGCGGTACGCGCAGAGGAAGGCGTGCGTGAAGGTGTTTGGTAGGTCGTTTGCCGAGGTGATGGCGTCAAACAGGTGGTTGAACGAGGTAGCCGAGGTCACGATCTTTTCGCCGTCGACGTTGAGCTCGACCATGAGGCCCACCGGCATCACGCTGGAGCTGGCCGAGTCCACCGACGTTCGGCTGCTGCTGCTCTTGTCCGAGTAGTACGACAGGAAGGACCAGAGACGCCCACGAGCCGGTGGCGACATAGATGGGCTGGCCGCTACTGTGCTGCTGGTCGAGGCAGAGTCCTGGCTGCTTCGCTGCTGTTGCTGTTGCTGAGGAGAAGGCGTGGCGCCACTGAAAAATGGGCCGCGAGGAGACTTGATCGAGGGCGACTTGAGTGAGGTCGAAGCAGGCGAACCATCTATTTTTATTTTATTTTTAAATATATAAATTATTTTTTTTTTATAAGTTACTTGGCGTGACGTTGGCCATGCGGCTCTTGACCGACTCGGTGCTTCCGTGCAAGTAGAATTGGATGAGGGGCTACCGGCAATAAAAACTTAAGACCAAACGTAATTACATGATGTTTGCGTACTGCATCGGCACCGTCGGGTCCCTCGCGGGGCGGTGAGTTTGGAGGCGACAGCATCACATCCAGCATAGTTGTAGGAGCAGCAGCAGCACCATCGTTGTTCTTCTTGTTGTGCAGCTGCTCAATACTTTGCTCGAGAGCCGCAGCAGTTGCAGTTGCATTTGCGTCGTCGGCGTCATTTGAAGTAGAAGTAGCGGAGGGAACGGGGAGGGCCGACAGAGTGTCCACGTCTGCCATCGTCGTTGTCGTCACGCGGATGCACAGAGCGATTCAAAAACAAGGGAAAAGAGGGGCTCGACACGACATGACACCATGTATCCACCGAAGGACTTTTAAAGGGGGTGCACGAGCTCCGTCAGTCGTTATTGCACTGGGCTGCTTTCGAAAGGGGGCACGTGGGTCCAGTTGAGGGGACATCAACACAGTTCATCAAACCGAGGCTTTGCTGCAGGTCTGGCATGGCGAAAGGTCCAAGCCCGGATTGGCCTGGCCAGCGCACTCTGAAAAATGGACAATTCCCAGATGACGGCAAAAAAAAGCGCCGCAAAAAGCGCCGCCAGCCCCGCCGCGTCCAGCGGCAAGGGCAAGAAGGCGCAAGGGACAGGCACGGTGCTCTTCCTCAAGTAACCATTACCATTCATCGATTGCCAAATCCTGAAAACAAAATAAATAAATAAATAGGTTGGCTGCTGCGGTCATGACTGTCGTCTTGGCCGTGTTCTATCGCCAAGAGCTGTGGCTGCTGGCGACCACGGGCAGCGTACTCAAGTACCACGGGCACGTGCTCCCGCCGCAGCCGATCCCTCGAATCAAGTGGAATCCGGACGAGCCCTTCGCGGCCAAGGTAAAATACCAATAATAATTATTTTATGTTATGTTGTGCTGACACTTGTCCCCGACTAGTTTACGGCTTCGAGGATGCCGCTCGTGCTAGAGAATGCCGTCCCCACGACGTGGCCCGCCCTCGGCAAGTGGACGCCCGAGTTCCTTGCCGAGCACACGGACAAGCTGCTGGATGCATACGAGCACTCGCAGCGCGTGTTTACCTTTTACGACCCGGAAAAGCCGCTGGGCAAGATCAAGGGCATTGCCGCGGACCTCCGGGCCTCGCACAAGATCGTATGCTCACGTAATAGCATGGCCCGTCTGTCTGAACGCCCCTTTGTTATAATTATTGCAGCTCGACCTGTCCACCAAGCAGTTTATCGAGCACGCCAATAGCGCGCTCAAAGGCGAGCCGCAAAAGGCCTTCTTTTACTACTCGGGACCCCTGGACGACTTCCCCGAAGAGGTGCAAAAGGACATTGGCCCGCACCTGGACTGGCTCTCGCTTCAGGAGGGACCGAGCAACTCGACCAGCGTCTGGATGGGCTATAACGGGACGACTGCGCACACGCACTACGACATCTTTTGGAATTTCAACGTGCAGCTCTATGGCACAAAGCGGTTCACCCTCTTCCCGCCCAGCCAGTGGACCAAGCTGTACCAGTACCCGCGCCTCCATCCCAGCTGTTCGTCTCTTCATATTTTTGTTTCTTTGTTTTTTCTAATTTTTTTTATTACGTAGATCGCCAGTCGCAAGTCTCCTTTGAAAACGTCGACCCAGTCAAGTTCCCGCTGTTCAACGAGGTCGAGAGCTATGAGATCGTCGTCAAGCCTGGCGACATGCTCTTCATCCCGCCGTACTGGAGCCACCGCGTGACCGCGCTCGACCTGAGCATCTCGGTCAACGTCTTCTCCGACACAGCCGAGCTGATCAACTTTTACAACATCCAGCAGATCCCGCTCGATTTCTTCAAGCAGTACTCCAAGTCGGGCGACGAGGCTGTCTACGCCGCCAAGAGCTATTTCCACCAGATCGCCGAGGGCCTGATGCCGCCCGAAAGGGTCGCCAAGTACTGGTCGCAGGTCTACGAGTCGCGTTACGGCCCGCTCGAGCCCCTGCTGGCCAACGCAACCTCGATCGACTTCTCCAATTTCTGCAACGCCAAGAAGGTCCGTCCCAAGCCCGCCGTCCAGAGCGCCGTGCGCCAGCCCGCCAAGAACGTCGCGGCCCTGTTCAAGCAGATGCCCAAGGACATTGATGTCATTTCACTGGCAAACTACGTCGAGGAGATTGGCCGCGTCATCTTTGGGCCTGAGAACGTGGGTGCCTTCATCAAGCACTGCCTTGTGTCTTCTGCCTCGACTCATTGATGTTAGATAAATTGTCTGAAAAAAAAAAAGATCACAGCTGCAGTTTCCTTGGGTGGTCTGGGAGGATAAAAAAAAAAAATACGAAAACAAAGAATAATTTCTGATTGAAAAACAAAAAAGAGAAGATACACTAATCATCTGCGTCGTCGCCATCGTCGCCATCCGGGAAACCGGCGTCGTCAAAATTGGGGATCATTCCCTCTGCGGCGTACATCTCCTCCGAGTAGGCCGTCGAGTTCCACCAGGCGCTGGCCACCTCAATCACCGACATCCACCGCACGCGTTCGTCCTCGTTCGTGCCAGCCACGTCAAACTCGCGCTTGGGCCACGACACGCGGAACGAGTTGGGCTTGTTGCTCTCCTTGTCCACCAGCTTCTTCACCTTGACGCCGTTGAGCACGTACACGCCCTTGGGACCCTTGTCCTTTTTGCTCGAGCTGTAGTACAGCAGGTACTTGTCCACCAAAATAAAGAAGCGGCGGCGCCAGTCCCTAAAGTGCTCACCTAATAAACAAAATAAAATATTCATTTATTTTAAAAGTCTTATTTCGTACTTCGCTTGATCAACCAGCCGGCCATCTTGATCGGATGACGTTTACGTTGCTCCTGCAGCTTGCCAATGGTGAGGTCGTTACCGAGGGCGGCACGGACAATGTCCTCTTCCTTGACGTACCTAAATAAATAAACAAAAAAAGGTTTACTCACTATATTTCTTGGTTCAACGTACTGCTCCTCGAGCTTGGCAGTGAGAATGACGCCGCTCAGGCGTTTGACTTCGCGACGGGCGATGGCGGTTTGGCTGCTGTAGGCCGCGGCTCGCATCTGGTAGGACGCGAGTAAGCAAACTATGCCTCCACTCAAAAAGAGAGACGATACCAATGCGTTCATCTTCTGTGCTATGATGTTGGCGAGCGTTTTGTCCTTGAGGTTGATGATCTGCTGTAACAGCTTGAACTTGAGGGCCGGATCGTCGGTCTTCTGGAGCCTCTGCTCAAGCTCCTCCAGTGTACTCCTGAGGACGCGCTCGACGCGCTCAATCTCCTCCAGTTGGCTGTCCAGGTTGCTCTCGTCGTTCTTTTGTTGCTGGTCAACAAAGAGATTGTTGGCAGGGATCTCCGGGTCGGACTTGATAGCGCACGTCTTTGAGTGCTCCGCGAGTTCATCAAAGGGCAGCTTCTTAAAGCAGATGGTGCAGGTAAACTGGAGATCTTGCTCGGCAACAGCTGCAACAGGCAGATCGTCCAGCGTCTTGCTCGTCTCATCGTCGTCGTCCCCCTCCTGAACTGCCGCCGGGTTGAGCAGCTTGTCAATTTCCGCCGCCGTCATGTCGGTCTGTTGCTCGGTGCTGGCTAGGGGTTCCTTTGGATCGGTCTGCAGCTCCGCGGTGGTCAGCGGCGCTGTGGACTCGGTCTGCAGTTCGACCTCGTTCAGCGCCTCGGCAATCGTCTGCTGGCTGGCTTCAGCAAGGGGCTCCTTGGGCTCGGTTTGTAGCTCGACCTCGTTCAGCGGCCTTGGGAGAGGCTGTTCCTCGGGCTCTGTTTGCAACTCGACCGCGTTAAGTGGCTGTGCGGGCTCGGTTTGTTGTTCGACCTCGTGGAGAGGCCCATGGGTGGTCTGCTGGCCCACGTCCACAAAGGCCTCCTTCGGTGGCTCTTGCGGAGGGATCTCTTCAGGATCGGTCTGCAACTCGTGCTCAGGCAGCGGCTCCTTTGCGTCGGTCTGGGCGTGTTGCTCTAGCAGAATGCTGGCGGGGATGTCGACGGTGCTGCCGTGGCCCACTTGCAGAGTCACTTCCGGCTGTGGCGGCGGCGGTGGAGGTTCGACCACGTCGGTCTGGATCGAGGCGTTGACCATGTTGCTTCGATCAAACGAAAGGATGGCCATTTGGTCCATCATGTTTTCAACCTTTTTCATTTCGTTTAAAAAAAAAAAATTTTTTTTTTTTGGTTCTACGTGCCTTTTGGATGGCTTCGTTTCGGTCCGATACGGCCTGCGAATGGGACACGGCAACGGTCGCGAGCTCTTGCATCGCGTTGGAGGCCTTCTCCTGCTCCGTGGCGAGCAGCTCTGTGATCTTCTGTGTGTGTGAGCCGTGCTCCTCCAGGCTTTGGTGCAGCTTTGCGATCTGCTGGTCCTTGATGACGAGCTCGGTCATGAGCTGGCTGACGTAGGCCTCCATCTCATCGTACTCGTTTTGCTGCTGCTGCCGTTGATAGTCTTGGACATCCGCAATGTCGAGCTGTTCCTCGCCCAAGGAATGCAGCCGTTCGATACCGTCGTCGGGGTCCACGAGCTCGGCGTCTGTTTGGGTGACTGCGTCCACAAGCTTGCCGATGGCTGGCGTTGGCGGACTTGCTGTCGCGGGCGGCTGCTTTGGCGACGTGGCTTCAGCCGCTGCCGCTGCTGGGGCTGCCGGTACCGCCGCAGGTGCGGGCGGATTGTAGACACCATACACACGGATCTTCTGGTCGCTGCACGATGCCCAGAGAACCTATGTTTTGCATGTTGATAAAAACAAATAAATAAAAATTGTTTACTATGTTACATTTTCTGCGGCCGCAATGCTGTACACCCACCCGCGAAAGTCCTCAATGCATTGGAGCAGTTCGAGGCTCTAAGGAAACAGCATGATTTTATTATTTTAGTCTGTCACACACACACACACACACCTTGGGGTCCCAGACACGGAGGGTTCGATCAGCCGAGCCAGACCAGACGTGCTCGCCCACAACAGCAAGACAGTTGACCCAGCCCTTGTGGCCAGTGAGCGTTTGGACTAGCTCGAGCGAGTCGGCATTGTACACTTTGATGCTGTTGCCGCGAGTGCCGGCCCAGATCTGGTCGCCGACCCTGAGCATTGACACAACGCCTTCGCGCACGTGGATGAGCGTGGACTCGGTCCCGGCACGCGTGTCCCAGACCCTGATTGTCGCGTCGTCGCTTCCGCTCCAGATGCGCGACTGCTCGGGCACGATCGCCATCGCACGAACCCAGTTGGAGTGGCCCGTCAGTGTCATCATCAGGTACTGCGAGCGTCCGTGCCACAACTTGATCGAGAAGTCCATCGACGCTAACAAAAAGAGTAAGTAGTTTTTCCTCGGTTTAAAAAAAAATTCTACCAGACCAAATGTTGCCGTCGGAACTGAGCACCATTTGCTCGACACTACCGACGTGTGCTTTAAACCATTTGACGTGTTGGTGCGTCTTTTTTTATTATTTGTTTTGTTTTTACTGCGCTGAAAAACCTTTTTCTTTTTTTACCTCGACCTCCCAGAGACGGATCGTGCCATCTGACGAGCCACTCCATACGGTGGCCTGGTCCGCGGTGAGCAGGAGCGAGACAATGTCTAGCCTGGGCTTTTCCGTCACGACTTTTCGCGGCTTGCCTTCGTCTGGGTGCCCAATCTTCTTGATGAGCCGACCGTTCTTGACATTTTGGACAACAATGTGCTGCCCGTCACGAGCACCGCCCCACATCGTGCCCTTGACCATGATCATGCAGCGGACGCCCTTGTCGCCGTGCTCGCCCTGGATGATCGACTTGCACCGGAACCGCGGCAGCGTTCTCAGGTTCTTGAGGGCCTCCTGCGCACTGACCACGTTTGCGTCGACATCAGCACTGTCACTCTCATTGGACGACAGCGAGCGGAAGAACGCCGCCGATGACGACTTGGTCAGCCGGCTGCTGCTGCTGCTGCTGCTGCTAGACAGCATTGGCGTTGGCAGCTTGGACTTTGTGGGGGACAAAGGGGTCTGTGGGCCCGATCGCTTGCTCAACAACGAGGACGAGGACGCGGACGGCGACAGGATCGCCGATGCGGGCTCGCTGCCGCCCTCGCTGCTGTTCACACGGCGGTAGAACTGCGACGTTATCGGCGCCGTCGTGTTGACAGGGATCAAACTGGGCGACATTTGCGTCTTTGGCTGCACAATGGCCGTTTTAATCCTGTTTTTGTTTGTTTGGACGAGAGAGCGTTCAGAACTAGGCGGGGCACCCGATTTTCACTTGGCACCTCAGCGGCGATGACGGCGGCGTCGTCGAAGACGCCGTTTGCGCCGAGTCGGTCATCTCACTCGCCGATCTAAAGTATAGGGGGCTGCATTTAGTCAATCATGTCCTCCGCGCAGCAGCAACTCGAGGCCGAGGTCGCCCTTCTGCAGAAGATCCAAGGAGGTAAGCGTGGTGGCTTGGGCGGTGGGCGCGGGTTGCACGGGCGAGCAAGGGAGGGGTGGTGCTTTTTTGCCTTTTTGGGTACCGCGAAATCGTTGCTAATCCCGTCTCTTTTTCCTCTCACCATTGCTCAGACCTCCAGAAGGCCGTCGAGGGCCGCACGCAGCTCCAAGCGCAGCTGCAGGAGAATACCCAAGTGAAGACTGTAATGCCCGTCGTCTCTCTCGCCCTTTCCATGTCGTGCTAAAACGCGGTTGGTGTTGAAACAGGAGCTCGATCTGCTCAAGGACGACGCCAAGGTGTACAAGCAGATTGGCCCCGCGCTCGTCAAGCAGGACACGGCCGAGGCCAAGCAGAACGTGGAGAAGCGTATCGAGTTTATCCAAAACGACATGTACCGTTTGCGGGCTGGTCGCATGTCCAATATTGAACCCTGACCTGTGCAGAAAACGATCGGACAAGGCCATCGCCGAATTCGAGCAGACGCTGGAGAAGAAGCGCACCGAGGTAACTGTCTGCAACACATGCTCCATGCGTTGTTTTATACTGAATG
>Ga0302233_10000126_pt1 | contig 72577 bp, 63 predicted proteins | sample II_Palsa_N3_1_FD_193516 | JGI IMG/M metagenome (GOLD analysis project Ga0302233, IMG submission 193516) | Peat permafrost microbial communities from Stordalen Mire near Abisko, Sweden - II_Palsa_N3_1 | ecosystem: Environmental > Terrestrial > Soil > Palsa > Peat permafrost | place: Sweden... | reverse complement strand
CGCCGGAGTTGCCCGGGTTGATCGAGGCATCGGTCTGGATGAAATTCTGGAATCCCGTGCTGCCCGAACTGGCGCTGCCCAGGCCCGAACGCCCGAGCGCCGACACGATGCCCGAGGTCACCGTCTGTCCCAGCCCGAACGGATTACCCACGGCGACCACGTAATCGCCCACGCGCAGCTGGTTGGAGTCGGCCAGCGGCAGCGCCTGCAGATGGTCGGCGGGAATCTGCACCACTGCCACGTCCGTATCCGGATCAGTGCCAATGCGTTTGCCTTTGAACGTGCGCCCGTCCTGCAGGGTCACGCTGATGTCGTCAGCGCCGCCGACCACATGGTTGTTGGTCAGCACATAACCCTTGGCCGCATCCACGATCACGCCCGAGCCCAGGCTCTGTTCCACCCGCTCGCTCGAACCACCCGGCAGGCCAAAAAGCTGGCGCACTGCGGGATCATTAAAGTAAGGGTTCTGCACTTGTACGTGCTTCTTGCTGGAGATGTTCACCACCGCCGGCGTCACCCGCTGCAGCATCGGTGCCAGCGACGGCATCGCCTGACCATCGATCGCCGGCGGCATCGCGGCGTGACTGATACCGGGTATGCCGATCAGCAAAACGGCGGTAAACGCCGTGGTCAGCCAGCACATAAAGCGGGACGGGTGCAGCGGCATGGGTCCTCCTCCATCACGATGAAAGTCGCCAGTCCCATTGACTAGGCGGCCCAGCTTCGACCAGCGCGGCCCGCCGCGGTTCCTGCGGGCGGCGCAGTCGTGAAATTGCCCGCAAACCACTTTACATCGGCGGGCGTCAGGGGTAACGTCCCTAGACGGTGATGACCACAACATCTTGTGTTCGGTTGCCGAGGTTTAAACTAGCTCTGGTGTCGAACGTCAAACGGTTTAGAGGGGTCGTTGTCGTTGAAGCTAGGCGGTACACGGCTTGGAGGGCAACCCTCACGGCCTGGCCACCGTCCATCATCGCCGCAGATCAGGTCACATCGAAGTACCGCGCCAACGCAGTTGCACCAACTAAAAACAATTCGAATAAAAGTAATCGGGCCGCAAGGCCGTCACGGGAGTAAGGAAGCCGATGAGCACATTGCGTGCCCCAGCCACAAACCCATCCATAGGCCGCGATGCCGTGGAAATTCCGCTGCAACCCGCCTCGCTGGACATCTGGGACAAGAAGTACCGTCTCAAGGCCAAGTCGGGCGAACCGGTCGATGGCAGCATCGACGAAACCTACCAGCGCGTCGCCCGCGCCCTGTCCGATGTTGAAGCCAGCGACGAGCTGCGCGGCCATTGGTACGAGCGTTTTCTGTGGGCCCTGCGCCGCGGTGCCATTCCCGCCGGCCGCATCACGTCCAACGCCGGCGCGCTCGCGCACAAGCCGGCCACCAGCACGATCAACTGCACCGTCTCCGGCACCATCCGCGATTCGATGGACGACATCCTGGAGAAGGTCCACGAAGCCGGCCTCACGCTGAAAGCCGGCTGCGGCATCGGCTATGAATTTTCCACGCTGCGTCCGCGCGGCGCGTACGTCTCCGGCGCGGGTGCTTACACCAGCGGCCCGCTGTCGTTCATGGATATCTACGACAAGATGTGTTTCACCGTGTCCTCCGCCGGCGGCCGCCGCGGCGCGCAGATGGGTACGTTCGACATCAGCCATCCGGATGCGAAAGAGTTCATCCGCGCCAAGCGCGAGGACGGTCGCCTGCGCCAGTTCAACCTGTCGCTGCTGATCACCGACGGTTTCATGGACGCAGTCGAGCACGACCAGGACTGGCCGCTGGTCTATCCGGTCCACGTGAAAGAGAAAAACGAGATCGATCTCACCGACGCCAGCAAGGTCGTCTGGCGCGAGTGGCCCACGCACGAAAACTACATCGATCGCGAAGACGGCCTGGTCGCCTGCAAGATCTACAGCACCATGCGCGCGCGGCACCTGTGGGACATGATCATGGTGTCCACCTACGACTTCGCCGAGCCGGGTTTCATCCTGATCGACAAGGTCAACGAGATGAACAACAACTGGTGGTGCGAGCACATCCGCGCGACCAACCCGTGTGGCGAACAGCCGCTGCCGCCGTATGGCTCGTGCCTGCTCGGCTCGATCAACCTCACCACCTTTGTGCGTGATCCGTTCGGCCCCAAGGCGCGCTTCGACTGGGACGAGTATCGCGAGGTGGTGAAGGTGTTCACCCGCATGCTCGACAACGTGGTCGAGATCAACGGCCTGCCGTTGCCCCAGCAGCGCAACGAGATCGAATCCAAGCGCCGCCATGGCATGGGCTTTCTGGGTCTGGGTTCCACCATCACCATGCTCAAGCATCGCTATGGCACGGCCGAAGCGGTGGCGTTCACCGAGGAAGTTTCTCGCGAGATGGCCGTTGCCGGTTGGGAAGTGGCGCTAGAGCTGGGTAAGGAAAAAGGCCCGGCGCCGATTCTGGCGAAGGACTTCACCGTCACCGGCGACATGCTGCGCAAGCGTCCCGAGATGGTCAAGGACGGTTACAAAGTCGGCGACAGCATCCCCGGTCGCGTGCTGCACGCCAGGTACAGCCGTTACATGCAGCGCATTGCCGAGGTGGCGCCCAACCTCGTGGCCGAGCTGGCCGAAACCGGCGCGCGCTTCACCCACCACAGCTCCATCGCACCGACCGGCACCATCTCGCTGTCGCTGGCCAACAACGCCAGCAACGGCATCGAGCCGAGCTTTGCGCACCACTATTCGCGCAACGTGATCCGCGAAGGCAAAAAGTCGAAAGAGAAGGTCGAGGTCTACAGCTACGAGCTGCTCGCCTATCGCGCGCTCATCAATGCCGAGGCATTGCCGTTCACTGACGAGGTGGCCAACAAGCTGCCGGAGTACTTCGTCTCCGCCGACGACATCAGCCCGAAAGAGCACGTCGACATCCAGGCCGCGTCGCAAAAGTGGATCGACTCGTCGATCTCCAAAACCGCCAACGTGCCCACCGATTATCCCTACGAAGATTTCAAGGACATCTATTTCTACGCCTATAAACAAGGCCTGAAAGGATGCACCACCTTCCGCTTCAACCCCGCCGCGTTCCAGGGCGTGCTGGTGAAAGAAGCGGATCTCGAAAACACCCTCTACCGCTTCGAACTGGAAGACGGTAGCGTTGTCGAACTGAAAGGCAACGAGCAAGTGGAGTACGACGGCGAAATGCATTCCGCCGCCAACCTCTTCGATGCCTTGAAGGAAGGTTATTACGGCAAGTTCTGACACGTCGCACGCGTCCTGCGTGCGGCAAAATCAAAGTCGTTCATCGGAGGGGAACCCACAATGTCCATCGACACCGAAGTAGAAACCAACACAGTCACACCACCCGTCACGGAAGCGCCGGTTGTCGTCGATACGCCACCGGCTCCAGCACCGGTCGCTGCACCCGCCGTGGTGGCCGCCAAGGCACCGGCAGCCAAAAAGGCACCGGCCAAGAAAGTGGCCAAGGCTGCAGTGAAAAAGGCCGCGCCGAAAAAGGCCGCTGCCAAGAAAGCCGCGCCCAAGAAGGCCACCGCTAAAAAGGCTGCACCAAAGAAAGCCGCAGCCAAGAAGGTCACGGCTAAAAAAGCCGTAAAGAAAGTCGCCAAGAAAGCCGCCGCTAAAAAAGTCGCCACCAAAAAAGCGGTCAAGAAAGCCGTGAAAAAAGTGGCCAAGAAAGTGGCAGTGAAAAAGGTCGCGAAAAAGTCAGCCGCCAAGAAAGCGCCTGCCAAGAAATCCGCCGTGACAAAGTCGTCGGTAAAAAAGAGCATCGCTAAGGTCGTCAAGAAAGTCACGGCCGCGGAAAAGAAAGCAGCCAAGGCGGTCAAGAAGTTCGCCGCCAAGGTCGTAAAGAAGGTCAGCAGTAAAAAGTCGGCTACTAAGAAAGCCGCGCCCAAAAAGGCGGTCGTCAAGAAATCCGCCAGCACCAAAAAAGGTGCAAGCACCGTAAAAGGTGTAAACAAGAAAGCCGTCGCCAAGACGGTGAAAAGGTCCACTGCCAGCACCGTAAAAGGTGTAAACAAGAAAGTGGCCGTAAAGACAGCCAAGAAACCTGCTGCCAAGAAAGTCACTGCAAAAAAGAAGTAAGCCGTACCGCATCCGGTCCGGCCTCGCGCCGGGCCGGGTGCTTTTTTACCGGGCAACACCCTCCGCGCAAGCGCGCCGCGTGAGCCAGCCGCACCGCCAGGCACCTTTCATTGGCTGCCCGCAAGCACCATATCCATCTCTATAACGCCCCAACACAGAAGAACATCATGGCGACCAAAATCGACAAAAAGATCACCGGCTACAACGTGGTCAAACCCGAAGACAAGGTTGCCGCGCCTGCGGTCGCTGTGCCGCTCGCTTCCAAAGAGCCGCCGATGGCCGAAGTGATCCAGATGCACGAAAGCGTGGAGCGCCCCGAAACGCTGGTCGGCTCCACCTTCAAGGTCAAGTCGCCGCTGTTCGAGCACGCGCTGTACGTCACCATCAACGACATCGTGCTCAACGCAGGCACCGCGCACGAGCAGCGCCGTCCGTTCGAGATCTTCATCAACTCGAAAAACATGGACCACTTCCAGTGGATCGTGGCGCTCACTCGCATCATGTCTGCCGTGTTCCGCAAGGGCGGCGACGTCACCTTTATTGTGGAGGAGCTGAAGGCCGTGTTCGACCCGCGCGGCGGCTACTTCAAGGCCGGCGGCGTCTACATGCCCAGCATCGTCGCCGAGATCGGCTCGGTGGTGGAGCAGCACATGAAAAACATCGGCATGATCCATGACCCCGAGATGGACGAGTCCACCCGCCAGCTCATCGCCGACAAGCGCGCCGCCTACGAGGCCGCCAGCGCAAAAAAAAACTCTGACGTAGTTGCAGCGCCGGCCGCCACCGCCGCAACATCAGCCAGCGACAACAAACCCAAGCTCAACGCCGCCGGCTTTCCGCCGGGTGCCACGCTGTGTGCCAAGTGCAATACGCAGGCGCTGGTGCTGATGGACGGGTGTCAGACGTGTTTGAATTGTGGGTATTCGAAGTGCGGCTAAGCAGCGCCGCATTTGTAGGAACTGGCATATCGCTGAAGTTGATAGACCATAACGCTGAAGTAAAACTGGCTTGGAAACTGAGATATGGCATTGATCAGTGACCATAACTTTGAAGTTGGCCCGAGGGGCCATTTTAGAAGCGATTGATTTATAAGATAAATATCTGGAATTAGCTAGAGATAAGAGATTTCGAAAAGTTAGCTGCTCCGAACAGCTTTAGACTTCAAGACAGATTGATTAGCCCCTGGTTTACCATCAGGGGCTTTTTTTGTGGAAAGCGACCGAAGCCTGCGATTTTGCAACCGTGGTACGTCTTCTCTTTACGCAAGACTGCTATGACCAGCGTTGGTGCAGGTATAACCGAGGTTCGCAATATTTGACGGTCCACCAGGAGGATTGCACGGGCTCCCCTACCGTTGGAGTGTTGGCATAGCACCGCTAGCGAGATACCTATGTGTAGAAATTTTTGCCGAAGCCCGGTTCGATCCATCCAGACCAGGCCGCATCGAGCTCGCACTTTTCCACCTCCTGGCTGCAACACTCTTTCGCAAACTTGAAGAGATTTTGCAGCCGCCGAAGTTTCGCATCTTCGACCGGCGGCACGAATTGAAAATTAAGTTGGCCGATACGCTCATGCCATGCCCACGCATCCGCTTCTGAAAGCTCGTTAAAAGCGGGGCTAAATCGAATGGCGCCGCCAGCGCCGCGTACTGCAGGCAGCAAACGGAAGATGAAACGGTATAGCGCCTTGTCCTTGGTCACGATGACAGTATCGCCAACCGATGCCACGTCTGTCGTGTTTAGTAGCGGAAGCGCATACCAAAGAGCCAAATCAGCGCCACGATTCCGCAGGTATGCCTGACTGATGTAGTTGGGTTCGTTCTTCTGTGCGGGCTGATATGCGAAGAATGAACTTAAGTAAGACATCGCCGTCGCGCTGTCGCCTTCGAGACAAAGGGACTGCCGTTCCTTAAAGAACAGCACCGCGGAGCCCAGTAGCAGACACGCGCTCATGCGTGGCACGTCGGCATGACTTAGCTTCCGAAGATGGTCCCATAGCGCGCTCGTATCTTTCGGCCCATCCATCAGTTTCTTGAGAATCGCCACATAACCGAAGGTGATGGCTAACTGGTATTTGAGCTGTGCGTCGTTGTGCTGTAACCGATTGGCCTGGGCTTGCGCATAGCCATCACTGAAACAAACACCCAACTTTTCGAACGGTTTCAAAAAACCATCGATCCGCTGCGTGGGTGTGTCTTTGAATTTCGGGTTCGATAACCATTGCTCGACCAATGCCAGCCACGGATTGATCGTAAGAGGACGGCTCGCCAACTCTCGTTGATGTTCTGCCAGCCAGGCAGTGTCGGACAATGCGTTATTGTCAAGGACGAGCTCCAACGCGCCCTTTCCTGGCAATTGATCGACGAAGGGCCAGATCAAAGCTGTACCGCCTTTCGCCATCAATTTCATACGTTCTGCATAGGGAACGCGCGGATCTGCTTGAGCAGTCATTTCATTCCTCGATGTCATGCGAACGCCCTAAGCTATGCGCCGGAACCAAGCATGGCGCCAAACGATGCCCCATAAAACTTAGCAACGGACGCATCGAATTTCGGAAGGCGGAATCCCGTAGTGGACGCTATAAGTCCTGACGTTGATTGGACCAGGGCGACAGGGCACATTCAGCTGTTGCCTACGCTATGGAACAATAGCTTCCATGCTGGCTATCCCCAAATCTTTCATGACTGTTCCAAAATGCTTTCAAAAAATCTCAGGAAAAACTGGCCGCGCTAGAGAGTAAATCGGATTCAAAGTCTTCGAAAACACCGCCTATGTCGAAACTGGATCACGCCAAGTCAGATTTCATTGTCCTAAAAGACGTTATGGACTTACCTTCAGACGTGATGACATTTTTTCCAGAAGAGGAAGGTATCGGTTAGCTTCAGCAGCTGATCGCGGAAGGATAGGCAAAAGTTTCGAAAAGATCGAAGAAAGCTTGAGCCCGCGATCATGTATTAAGCGAATTTACTGCAGTCAATCGACGGCGCTCAGCCTCCGCCATGAGCTGAGCGCCAGCTTGCCTCATTTCCTCAGTTGGTTCTTCCATTCCTAGCAGTACGGGCGTCCACCGATTACTCAGTGCGCGAAGCGAGAGCTCGTCGTACATCGCATCATCGGCAAGTTGGGCGACTAGATAGCTCAGTGCGGGGCTGAGATTAGCGCCTTGCCGCGCTTTGATGAGAAGCCACAGGCACAGGTCGACAAGCTCCAAACCGGCGGAATCATGGCTTGAACTAAATCGAAGTGCTTCTGTTGGCATATTACGTAAATCAAGCTCTGGCATGCCCGGTCCCATAGGGAAAACGTTGCCAGCACCCTGCGCATAAAAATTACTAAGTACGTTCTGCGCTCTGTTGAACTGCTGTTGCTGGTCGACTGTAATGTTGGTGGCTTTCCGACCAGCCTTGAGCAGGCGCGAAGCGATTCCCATCAGTACGAACTGGAAACCAATCAAGTTTGGGGAAATCGCTTTCTGCATGTCCTTTCGATTGGCGTTGTACTCAAGCTCTCTCGGATTTGCGATTGCCCATCGCAATGCATCGCCAACCAATTGCTGGGATCGCTGATCTGGAAGTCTACTTGTTCGAATAAGTAGCTGTTGGCAGACGGCTACTAACGTCGTGTCTGACTTTTTATCGTTTCGCTCAATCCGCGCCGCCCAAGATGCCTTGACCAGATCCTCATCGAATAAACTCGCCACCTTAAATAGCAACGCATAGCGAAGCGGGGTCCAATAGTGGAACCAACCTACCGCCGGATTGAGGCCATGGTCGAATACCTGATCGAAAAACTGCACAATGGCGTAGTCGACTTTATCGACTGCGTAGAAGTCGAATTTAACAGCCAGCATCTCGATCAGCCTTCCTAAGGCTGGAGCAATAGTGTCAAGTTTAGCGAGCCCCAGCTCAACTGCATGCAGTCGTTCAACCCCAAGGTGCTTACGAAGTCTCTTTAGAAATGGCTCCGCGGCTTCATCAAGATTCCATGGACTTGAGACGAGGCCATAATAGAGCGCTGGTTGGCTTTCATCGAACAGATTAAGTCCAGTATTCCCACTTTCGTCGACGTAAAAAAACATACCTCATCCCCCTCTGAGTGCCACGCTGCCGGCTCAGACACGCTCCGAAATCGCCCCTGGCTTGAGGAGCGAGCGGCTTTAGAATCCGACGGTCAATGTAGCGGTTTTATTTGCCAGTGGTTCGGCATAGTCGGAGGGCGCCAGCCCGCCGAGTGATTTCCTCGATCCCCGAGCCAGAGTACGAAGCGGCAAGGGCCAATGTTTTTTGGGAGCACTTAAAGAGTTCGCCGTCTGGTAGCGGTCCGAATATTTGCGACGAGGAGATGGCATCGTGCTACTCCTTAAACTTATCGGCGAAGAATGAAGTGAGAATATTCACTAACTATTTCGTTGTTAGTAACGAATCAGATTGGGGCTACACTAAGGGTATGAGGTACCTTCCAGCCCAAGTCAAAGAAGCCCTCGGAATCTCGGAAGAGACGTTCCGGCATTGGCGTCGAGCGCTTCCGCCGCTGAAGGGTAAGCGTGGGTACGGTCCATGTTTCAGTCCGGGCGACTTGCTGGCCCTCAAGGTCGTCGCTCAGCTTCATGCCTTCGGTATTCAGGTGCGCCACCTCACGCCGCACGCGGAAGTGCTGTTTCGAATCTGCTCACACAGCGCCTGGTTCGGGCTGGACGACAAGGCCGTAATCTTCGACGGCGAGTCAATCGAATTGGTCAGCGTGCATGACGACCGAAAGTGTTCGATGCGTTCCCGCATGACGGTTCCACTGCGGCCACTGATCGGGCAACTGCGTCAATGCCTGTCCGACGAAGAGGTACGCCCGGCCCAAACGGACATTGCGTTTCCGCCCTTGGACGTGTTACGCGGGAGGGCCTCATGAGGGCGGCAAGTCGTGCTCTACCGCGTCCATGTCAGAGAAGCCGCGCAATGTTCGGCAGGACGTTGTCGGTTCGCTCGGGAGGGGTTTGACAATGTTGCCGGTCGTATTGACTAGCCAGGCTATCGCCACCGCGCTGGGTACCGGCGCAGAAGATGTGGTGTCGCTTTCGCTGGGAAGTACCCCCTTGACGCCGGAGCACCTGGATTTCCTTGGACTGGTCCAGGCGCGATCGCGCCAAGAGCCGACCCCGGATGCAGTCGTCCTGAGCGATGGTCAACCACTGCTCTACCTTTGGGATGCGCGCCACCGGCCAACTCTTGACGTTCAGGCTTGGCGCCGTGACATGGAAAAGCTGGCGCTTCGTTCGGATGCCCCTTACGTGGCGCTGCTCCGACCGGGTGTTGTTCAGATCTACGCGCTGGGTCAAGCTCGCGACGAGGTTACCGCACCGCTATTGGAAGACGCCAACTTGCATCCCGGATTGTTGGCCAAGCTTGCGCTGGGCGACGTTTCAGATCATCAGAATGGCATCAGTACCCACCACCTGATGCTTGAGTTGTTGAACGTGGTGACCGAGGAACTGATTCAGTTGCGCGGTGTCTCCTCGGCCGAAGCACTTGCCCTGGTCGGACGCGCTCTCTTTCTTCGATTCCTGCACGACCGAGGCATCCTCGCTGACAGTAACCCGATGCCAGGTGTTGCGCGATTCGTCGACTGTCTGTCGACGCCGGCGCTAGCGGCCGCTAGTTCCCGCTGGCTCGACGAGACGTTCAATGGCGATCTGCTGACTCTGCCCGCTAGCGGAAGCCTTGCGTACTTCCGTCAACTCCACATCGTCGACGGGACGTCCGCGCTCGACGATCTGAGCGCCATCATTCGTGGCGATAAGCCCATGGGCGATGGTGCCTATCAGACCCAGTTCTCCTGGAATGATCTGCACTTCGCTTATATTCCAGTGGGCCTTTTAAGCCAGGTGTATGAGGCGTACATCCATCGCTTCGAGGCCCATCACGCCAAGGAACAAAGCGTTTATTACACCCCTCGGCACTTGGCAGAGTATGTGGTCGACCATGCCTTGGCTATGCTCGGGTCGGATGCACATAAGGCCCGCATCCTTGATCCCGCCGCAGGCGGCGGCGTATTTCTCCTGGCGGCCCTGCGCCGTCTGGTGCAGGGGCGTTGGCGGGCCACTGGCAAGCAACCCACGACAAAAGTCATTCGTCAAATCCTCAATACTCAGCTGGTCGGCATGGACATCAATCCGGCTGCTCGGCAATTGAGCGCACTGGCGCTCTATCTGACCGCACTCGAGCTTGACCCGGATGTGGCGAAGCTGCGGCATCTGAAGTTTGATGCGTTGCAAGGCCGCGTACTGCTTGCCACGGAAGACTGGGTGGATGAGGCGAGCGCGCTGTCCCTGGGCAGCTTGAGCCAGCCGGCCTCGGACACTTTTGTTGGCAAATTCGACGTCATTGTGGGTAATCCTCCGTGGACTTCGGTGGCCGATCAAAAGCGCCAGAAGGCCTTCGACCGGATATCGCGTGCCGCTATGGCCGAGCGCGGCGTTCCACCGACGGCAAACCCTGATGGGGTGCCTGACCTGCCGTTCGTTTGGCAGTCCACTCGATGGGCAAAGCCTGATGCCGTCATTGCCTTCGCTCTGCACGCGAGACTACTGATCAAGACCAGCCCCCTTGGATTGGATGCACGCAAGGCGCTGTTTCGCGGCCTTGATGTGACCTACATCCTCAATGGTATGGAGTTGCGCAAGACGTCCGTGTGGCCGAGCAACGATGCGTATTTCTGCCTGCTCTTTGCGCACAATCGGGCGGCGGGCAAGGACAGCCGGTTCTACGCGGTGACACCCGCTGTCGATCGTGTACTTAATTCGGAGGGGCGCGTTCGGATCGATAACAAGGATGCGTGGGCCTCGGACTCGGCGATGGTCGATCAGGTGCCACATCTGTTCAAGACATTGGCCAAAGGCAACGGCCTGGATGTGGAACTGCTGGAGAAGATCCAGCGAGACGTCTGCCTCCCTCGAGGCGACGTTGCGGCGCTGCGACCGACACTGAAAGCCTACTCGATTAGCGTTGGTATTCGTCACGGCCACGGGTACCAGACCAGCAGCGAGGAAGAAGACGCGGGGTTTCTCAAGAGCCTTCCGATGATGCCCGATCCACGCGAGGCGCTCTGGTACTTGGTTCCGGTTGGCGAGTTGCCGCTGTTCGATTATGACCGGGTGCATCGCGTGCGTGACACGGGAATCTATGACGCGCCCTTGGTGCTCTTACGAAAGTCGCCCAGCAGCAACGAGAACGCCCCAGTGGCGATGCTGTCGTTGCAGCGCGTGGCGTATCGCGAGTCCTACATCGGTTACAGCTGCGCCCAAGTTTCTGAGCCTCGCTTGATGGCGGCTTATCTCTGGGCACTGATGAACAGTAAGCTCTTCCTTTACTACGCGCTCATGACCAGTAGCATTTTCGGTTGCGAGCGCGAGGCCATGCAGAAGTCCGACATCGAGCAGTTCCCCGTCGCCCCGCTTGCATCGCTTACTGCGTCGCACCGCAACGCGCTCAGCACTCTGATCGACATGGTAGACGATGGGATTTTCGACGCCCGAGCCGCCGACAATCTGGTCAACATCATCTATGGCCTGACGCCAGCCGACATCATGCTGGTGGAAGATCGGCTGAGCACAGCGTTGCCGTTCACTCGCGTTCGACGAGCAGCGGTCACGCCACCCAAGGACGCTGAGGTGGCCCGGTACCAAGAAACCCTAGCCAAGATCCTGAAGCCTTTCGACCTTAGCGAAGAGTCGTTGCAGGTGACGGCGTACCCGCAGAGTCCACTTTCGCCGTGGCGATTCATGCGCATTGGGGGGCCATCGGATACTCAAGTGCCGCCTGTGGCCGACCTGCTCGGCGCGCTGAATATGGCCGACAGCATGGATTGCACTTTAGTCGAGTTCCATTTGGGTGACGCCGCCTTCTTAGGTGTGCTCAATCAGCGCCGCTACTGGACGCGCACTGCAGCCCGCACGCTAGCTTTGGATCTCATCAAACGAAACGATCCGATCCTCAATCGCGTCAGCGGGAAGGTGCGCGCCACATGATTGGTCCACATGGAAGTCCGGCGAAGCTTATCTCCGGGGAAGTGGGCTTCCCTCAGGAGATATCACCAAACATTCTGGCAGTGGTCGTCAAGGCGCTTCATCAAGCTTGGGATCTGATCTGCGGCGACCCCGCTAAGCACCTGGCTCCCGTTACATCGGGGAATCCAGAAGAAGACCGATACACAGATGCCTTATGCGAGATCCTTACCTACTGGCTGCACGAACCCGATGATCTAGTCGAAGGGTTCACCAGTGATGTCTTCGAAGAGGTAAATCGTGGGGCAAACCTGTCGAACTACAACCAGAGCGTGATCAACAAGCAGCCAGATCTTGTCATCCGCTTGGCCAATGCTCCACTCGTGAATGCAAGGCGCTACGTGGGCATCTTTGTAGAAGCCAAGATCGTCTCGGCGAAGAAGGGTCTATCTTTGTATACGAAGGACGGAGTGGCGCGTTTCGTGCGCGGCGACTACGCCTGGGCGATGCAAGATAGCCTGATGATCGCGTATCAGAAGACACCGCATCGAGCTTTGAAGACCCTAGATGCCAAGTTGAAAAAGGAAGTCACGCTGTTCGCCGCTCACAAGGATGGTATTTACCTTGAGGCTTCCGGTTTGCCCACGCCCGTCAGTGCGAAAAGTACGCACCATCGTCAGTGGACCTACAGCGCCGGTGGCCAACCAGGAGTCATTCGCATCTGGCATCTTTGGGCGTTCGCCCTGCCGGATTAATTGATACGGCTTGAAGGAGCGCGCATTCAAGCCGCTCGGCAACGATCCTGCATTTCCGTTTTTATATAGGAAATGCGCCATCCGCAATGCCGAGTTCCGCCACGTATCAAGCATTCAAATAGCGAATGCAAATCGCCCGTCAGCTGCCTATTCTTTGCGGGAACGTGATCGCATTAGTCGACTGGCCTACTTCATGGTCCATTGATGTCAGCGCTCAAGCTAAGCCGCGGATTTGCCGCAGCGAAGCGAAGGCAAATACGTCGGCTGGAGCGCCTTCTTGGCGCATCACTTTATCGCGCTTTCTGCGCATTTGACGAACTCTGTTAAGGCTTTGGTGTAAGTTGCAGCGCCCTCCACCGGTAATGAGAGCTTTGTGCCCATATCAGCTACGAGCTGATGCATGTCTGACTCTGACACTCCGCTGACAGCGTGTATGCCTGACAGCGGCGCCTTGAGATCGCCTGGCTGAGTTCCAGCAATCATAACTGGCATCAGATGGCGCTTAGTACCCCATCTAGCTCCTAATTCAAACATCACATAAACGGACTTCATGCTCGTCGGGCTAAGCAGAGCTATAAATAGATCACACCCGAACACCTCCGTGCGAAGTTGCTCGTTTGAATCAGCACCCGCAGACAGTTTGTAACCTTCTACGCTGGTGCAGCGAATTTCTGTTGACGGAATATTGAGTGCTGCCCTTACTAGTTGCACAAACGCTTCCGCAGTATTTTTGTCCTTATTGGAGTGGCTTATAAAAACTTTCATCGCAGTCCCGAGTGAGGTGGGCTCGATATTCGGCGCATTTATAGAAGTAAGGGGAAGGGCGTCGAGCAGCGCCAATGCTTCGGACGCCTGCGAATCTATGCTCTTTGCCCAACTTGGCTGAGTGTAGAAGACTCCTGGACTGGGCCGAGGGGAAGGCCTCCAGGGAATCACGAATTCTTGGATCTTCTCAAGAAGGTATTTTAAATCGTCCCGTACCTCTTGAGATGGGGGCTTCGACAGCAGCACTAACGCATCTTGCACAAGAGGTCGTAGGGACACCAGATGTTTCGGTTCTGACTCAATTGCAGCCTGCGCGCCCTTGACGACGCTATTAATTCGACTCCAGCTCATATGATCTTCATGGCCTTCAGTTACTGAGCTTCCGCTCGTCTATCGGTGATGCCTCAGGCTCGAGTGGCGCCGTAGGGCCTGGAGCGCTCATTTAGATGCCAACATCACACCGGGCAAGTCCCGATTGCTCTTGCACTGAACAAGTAGGCAACGGTGGCTGATTTAGGTTACTCCACACCGTAGCGTTTGCCCCGAGCCATCATCTATTTTATATGTCGTCATCTGTAATGACTGACGAAGAACAACATGAGAATGCTAATAGCAATTGCTACGCTGTCGACCATCGCCATAGCTGCCTTCGACCCGCCGTACACTTGTAGCATTCCACGGTGTTGAACCTTACCGCAAAATTTAAGCGCCAGACCGACAGCGACCATCGTTAACAGAAACACATATTGATGATCTGATATCAGTCTTTCAAGATAGCCTCGGATGTCACCGTCGGATCTCCAGAGTGCATATGCACAAAGATTTCCAAATGCAGCAAACCAAAAAGCCCATGCAGCGCTATTCACAACAAAAAACTTCAATGGTGGGGGTATGACCGGCGAGTTGAAGCGTTTGAAGATGAGCGCTAAAAAAAAGTGATATAGCCAACGCAAGATTGCAAAGCTATAGGTAAGAGCCGCCATCAGGACAAATGCGCCTTTGGACATCAAAGGCAACATGTCGTGCATTTTCAGAATGAGTTCCGATGCGGAGTGACCCAGAGCGGCAGTTTTAGCTTGCTGCCACGCTATCCACTCAAGCATCGAAGCGTTAGCATTTGCCCATATAGCTGCAGGCAGCATAGGAAGCCACCATAGGCCGCGAATCTTCGCGTGAAATGGCGCCGGCTTTTGTAAGTAATCTAGCGGCTGAGCAAAAGCCGGAACCAAAGCCAACAATATTAACTTGGCAGCTTTGCTTGTCCGCAGAATTCGCCAGACAGGTCTGAGAAGTGGGCGCATAAATTTGCCATTTGAGGGCGTCGGATTAAAACGAAGTTTGGCCGCAAAATTCGTGATTTCAGACCGTCAATCAACTTTCGATCAGATTGACTTGTCTGACCATGTAGCCAGCTATCACAGAGAACCAGAGGATGATGGTGACACCCCGGAATTGAGTAGCACGAAGCTTACGAGTCCGGGCCCATTATTAATCGCGCGCGATATTTAAAAGGCTCGCTGGTGGCGCCCGACCAGTCCCGGGATCATCTCTGCCGCGTTGGTCAGCTATGACGATCCTGATCCAGGCCGAGTCCGGCTTCTCCACGGACGACTTATCGTCAAGGGTCTCTTTCGGTCCTTCTGTCCGTAACGGGCATGTCGATTGATCACTCCTTTAATAAAAATAACTACTGCCGCTCGGAGGCGACAGGCATCTGTCCAAGCCTTAGTAACAAAGGGTGTTTCAGTCACTACTGGAGTTAGCAAACAGCAGGCATCGCAGGCGGTTTCGCTCCATCGAGCGTGCCAGGCATTCCGGCAAAGCCTCAAAATTAAGCGTCAAGATGAAACAGTTTCATTCCAGATACTTCCTCCCAGTCCTTAACCGGCATAAGTGGAGCATCAATGGATGTTGGCCATTGCAGCGTCGAACCCCAATGCGGGCTGAGAATGGAAGTAGACACTTGTCGAAAATCGACGCGCACGTTCTTCATAAGATCTGGCGTAAGAAGTTTTTGTATGGCGTTCCATGTCGCATTACGGTGGATATCAAAAAGACTCTTATTGTCGGCAATGAAGCTTTCTAAGGTGAGCGCGGAGAGAAGGCTGAGCGAGCAAGCTGAGAGGTCCTCAACAAGAGGCGCGAGTGAATCACGATAACGCCTGATCTTCTCTTCCAAGCTTAGGGAGCGGAGCGCTTGAACAGTTTCGTCTGAAAAATATTGCTGTCGCTCATCCAAAGAAGGGCGACACAAATCGAGTGATCCGATCAGACCACGAATGGTCCGACGCAGCGATTCCAAATCAGGTAAATCGTCAGTCGCGAACTGCCAAAAAACCGCTGTCTCCCAGGCGGCGGATCCCGGCAGTATTTGTTCAACGACTGCCACTAGGTCGATCGGGATTTTGTAGTACTCAATCTTTCCCCCTTTGTTCTCGCCGCCTTTTTCCACAGGCCCAGGCCGTCTTCTTTCGACGACCTCGTACTTGTACTGGCCATATTGCGACGCACTGGCCTCTTCTTTCTCGACCAGGCGAGAAAGTGCCCGTGGATTATTGCCTTTATCCGCCACGCCCCTTACGCCCTTGCTGGCTTGTTCATCCCCGGCGTAGTTGGGGATGGCATCGCCTAACAATTCGCTCGCTAGCCAGTCCCACAACTTGTCGTCGGTGGGCGGAGGCAGCACTCGCGCAGGGATGTTCCCCGCGTCGACCTCGCGTTTGAATCTCACTAAAACCAAATGGATCCAGACTCGGCGGCGCAGTCGAGTGATGGGATGCTCAGGATTTCGCGTCATATAGGTGGGAATTCGAAATGATTTATTTCGAATTCTTCACAAAATCGCAGCTTTTAGCCACAGTTTCGGAAAGAGCGCATCTTCCCGAGATATAGCATGCCAAGCACACAGAATTTCTCTCCTGAATTCGACCCGCACGCCTGGGTGGAGGAGCAATTGCAACGATATGGCCCTGTCCTGGGTGGCGACGATCTCCGCACTTTTCTTGGATACCGCACTGCTGCGGCACTGGCGAAGGCTCGATACCTAGGACTTGTTGGCGTGCCATTGTTTTCCATACCGGGTCGCAAGGGCAAGTTCGCCATGACCAGCGAAGCGTGTTCGTGGCTTTTGGCCCTTCGGCGCAGCCGAGACGCTAAAGAGGACTAACCACGGCACTTATCGAGGAAATCAAAGGGCGAAAAGGGCGATTCCTAGACCCGACAGCCGAATCGCCGAGCCGGCCTAGGGGCAATCGGTCAGATGGTTTCGACCACTGTTGATGAATGACCCAGAGCGAGTTCCGGGATCCCATCTAGCCGTTAATGCTTTACGTAAGAGGACGCAGCTATCAACGCAAATCACTTTCAACAATTTCCGAGGCCGCATACGACGAACGCCTAAGCGTTAGCGCGCTTAGGCGTTCGTAATCGAACTTTAGCTGTCGGTTTGGTCTCTGACAGTCCAATGCTACCAATCCCCCGCAGTGCTGCGCAAGCCTGCGACGGGCTTGATTGGCCTGAAAGTTTGTACGTAGAGGCCTCAGTCACTGCCGCGCTAGCGGCATTTCAACTGAGGAGTATCGCCAATGCTTATTTTTGATAAAGCGACCCGCATGGTCACGGGGCAACTCCCCGTGAAGCGAATCTTTCACGCATTTCGTCCCACCGCCCAATTTTCGGCTAAAAAGGCCGTGCCGGTACCGACAGATATCAGCGCTCTCCCGCTGTGGTGCCCAGGCACGGTAGACGCTCTACCCAAGCTGACGATCACGTTTCCGCCGGTGGGTGAATTCCGAATCCGCCGCATTATCTCGCGTTCCGCCCCACGGCCAACGACGAAATACCCATCCGTTAAATTGAACCGTTCCGTGCACTGCGAGTCCGTGTTGGAAGCGGAAGTTGCCGAGCTCTTCGATGCTTGCGCGGGAATCACCTCGTTCGGAGAACAGCCGGCGAAACTTACCTATGAGTGCGCCGGGGTCATTCACGACCACGTTCCAGACTTTTTGGTCCAGGCAGGAAATCGCAGAGCCTTCGTGGAAGTTAAATTCGCTTCCACCATCACGGCGGCGGATCTCAATCGTACACGGCTACTCCAGCGCGCTCTGCAACCGCTGGGTTATGAGTACTACTTAGTCACTGAGGTCGAGATTGGCCGCAGCCATTTTCAGGATAACGCCAAGTATCTGCTACGCAGAGCCCGGACACCCGCCTCCGAAAGCACGAGGGCACACCTCTATAGTCGCGCACGTTCCTCACGCTTGTGTCTGGGCGATGTAGTCGACACGCCAGAACTCCCCGATGTGGCTTCCATGATTGTGGCCGGAATCCTGTCGGTATCCATGTCAGACCGTTTCGGTCCGGCGACCATTATCAGCGTGACCCCCGCACAGGAGGGCACGCCATGGGCATGGGAGCTTTTTCAGTAGGCCAACGGTTTTCTCTGGCCGGCGCCGCCATGAGATTTACACGGAAGATCGAGGGCGACCAGTGGATCATGGAGGATCTCAATACGGGGCGTTTCATCGAGCATAGCCAGTTGGCGCTACTCGATGCCTGGAACAGCGGCCAACTGACTTTTCTTCAACGATCCATCGCTGCGCGGTCCGACGTCGAGGTAAAAGATCTGCTGGATGGATATGGGGATGCGTTTCGTCAGACGTTCCCACCCGAGGCCTGGACGCGTGCTCGCATGAAACTTGAATTCGTCCTCAGGCTTCAAAGGGCTCCGATCACCAAACCAACTTTGTTGATGCTCATCGAAGAAATCTGGAAAGACGACGCGGTATGGCAAAAAGTGGACCGTCCATCAAAGATGCCGGGGTGGACGACCGTCCATGATTGGCTTCGACGTTACAAAGATGCCGGCCGAGACGTGCGTGCCCTCATTGACCGTGTGCACGAACGCGGCAATCGAAAAGAGCGTTACTGCGAGGAGGTGATGGAGATCGTCGATGATTTAATCGACACCCTCTATCTCACGAAAGAACGGCCCACAAAGGCTAGCGTGCTTGAGGCCATCCGAGGGCGTATTGCCAAAGAGAATACGACCCGACCACCGTCGCAGGCGCTCCTAAAGCCAACGAAAAGCACGCTCACGTCCCGTATTTCAGAGCTTGATCCTTTCGATATTTACGCAGCGCGCTACGGCGTGCCCGCCGCGCGCATCAAATTTAGGGCGAGCTACGAGAACGTGCAGGCGCTGAAACCCTTATCTCGGGTGTTGATCGATCACTACCGCATGAATATGTTCGTGGTCGACGAAGAGGTCGGCTTACCACTTGGGAGGCCTTGGCTAACGTTATTGCTCGATGAGTGCACACGCCAAGTTGTTGGCTACTACTTGGGTTTCGAGGAGCCATCCAACGTCAGCGTAGCCCGCGCGATTCGGCATGCCATCGCGCCCAAAGATCTTGCTGACGCTGGTGTAGACCTGGTGAACGTGTGGGATGTCTGGGGCGTCATGGAAACCATCGTGGCGGACAACGGTTTGGAACTCCATGGAGAGACAATGGAGCAGGGATGCTCCCGCTACGGCATAAGGATTCAATACTGTCCCCGGAAAAAACCTTGGTACAAAGGAAAAATCGAACGCTTTTTCCGCACTATCGACCAAGGTCTCACATCGACGATTCCTGGGAAAACCTTCGAAAACATTTTTAAACGCGGAGATTACGATCCCAGTAAGCACGCCGTGGTCCGGCTGTCGACGCTGCGGAAAGTGATCCTGAAGTGGATCGTAGATTACTACCACCAAGCCGAGCATCGTTCGTTGGGGATGAGCCCCGCACAGGCTTGGCAAGAAGAGATCGACAAGGTCGACCGTTATTTGCCGACATCCTCCGTACTTCTCGAAGCCGCTTTCAGCAAGTCGATAACAAGGAAGCTGGACAAGGATGGCATCGAATTCGACTCACTGTTCTATCAGAGCGAGGACTTGCGGCGTGTACGTGAGTCGTTCGGTAGCGAGATCAATGTCGAGTGCCGTGTCATGGACGACGACTTGGGCTGGATCATGGTCGTGGCTCCCCATTCGCGCGTGGTGTTGAGGGTCCCCGCCGTGCGGCAGGAGTACGCGTCCGGTATGACGCGATGGCAGCACACGATCTGTAAACGCTACAAGCGTCTCCGTTTCAAACGCGACGGCGTCGATCTGGAACTGTACGAAGCGAAAAACATGATTCGCGAGTTGATCGCCCATGACACTGATCTGGTCAAGCGGTCGAGTCGTGCGCGACAAAAGCGCTTTGCGGGCGACGAATCGTTGGTAGCGAAAAAGACGGAACCCGAAGTACCCGCCGTCGTTGAGGCCAAAGGGCTCGAATCCCCCACGAGCTTAAACGAACAGATCACGGAAGCCGCTTTCGTGGTGCCGGTATCTACCGCTGTGCCCAAGTACAGAGCCGTCATTTCCGAACCAACACCAACAAACGATCGACAGGAGTTTGCACGATGACTGACAACGAGCTGGAGCCATACCGCAACTTGTTGGCGCGCATTCGCATTCCCCATCCGGCGTTCGAGCTGGCTGGCAACGAACTTGATCATGCGTATCGGTCGATTGGCCATACCGAATTTCCGCGATACGTACACATCACGGGACCTACTCGGTCGGGCAAGAGTTGCATCGTCAAAGACTTTTTGAAAAAACATCCACCGATCCGGCTCGAAGAAGGAATGCACCAGCCAGTTCTCTACGCATCCATTCCGCCGAAGGGAACGACGATGGCGGTCATCGAGAATCTGTTACAGGCGCTTGGTGATCCGTATTGGGCACGTGGTACCGAGTCGAACAAGCTCTCGCGGTTGCTGATATACCTCACGGAGTGTGGATGTCGCATGGTCATTTTGGACGAGTTTCAACACCTTGTAGACAAGGGGCAAAACAAGAAGCTCCGCGGTACAGTAGATTTCATTAAGGCACTCGCTGAGCCCAATCGCTGGGGCCTCGTTGCAGCGGGATTGAACGAATCGCGTGCGGCGATCGATATGGATGCGCAGTTGAGCGCACGGTTCGATGCGCCGGTGGAAATACCGCGTTTCGAATGGACCGATGCCGTGTTGCACGATCAATACCGGGGCGTCCTCGTTTCCTTCCAAGAGGCGCTTGCACCGTTCGAGATGCCCTCTCTGGAGAGCGAAGAGATGGCGCTGCGCTTCTATTTGGCTACCGGTGGATTGATGGGGTTAATCGTGAAAATCCTTCAGCGATCGATTGAGGATGCGATCGATGATCGACGCAAGATGATCGCTATGACTCACCTGAACAGAGCCTTTCGGCGGGCGATCCGGTTTTCCGATCGCACACGCGTTGGAAATGGGCCCTTCGAAATGAAACTTTTTGGTGCACCCGTCGATGAGTTACGAAAGGAAGCCGTCAGATGGGCGACAGCCATTCCGGAAGAGCCCGTTGAAAGAGTCCACCCAGCGCCAACGAAAAAGCCAAGTGGCCGTCCAAGTGTTCGGGATCACAAGCGTGAACTCGCGGAGGCGCTTTAGATGAGATGCGAGAGTAAAGCTAGCAGTTCATTAGCTAATAAAAGCGGCACGTCCGCCTGTTCGTCGACGTCGCGTGGGACCAAGTCTATTCACCGCCGGCTGCCCAGGACACCGATGCCGCACGTGCGTGAATCGCTCTTTCCCTATGCGCTGCGCCTTGCAGAAGCCAACGGCTATTTGACGCCAGGGTATTTTCTCAAGTCGCCGACCAGCGCGCAGTTCATGGCGTCACGCCATAAGACGGCGTTGCTGTTGCAGCAAAGCACGGGTCTTAGTGATGCTCAGATGGATCGCCTGAGCTATGTCGCATCCGGTGAAACTGACGGCATGGGGAACCTACTGGGACAGCGAGTGAGTCTGTACGACCTACAAGTTCTCCATCCCAGAATTTGCCCAACATGCGTTGATGAAAATGGTTTGATAGAAGGGTTGTGGGACCTCACCTGGATCACGGCTTGCCCCGTACACGCTCGAAAGTTGCTGGATGTCTGCCCCACCTGTGATTGCCGTTTTACCTGGTCTCGACCGGGCACCACCAAGTGCCCAAGAGGACACGATGTAAGTAGCGTGATATGCGAGCCAGCTACGCAAGAAGAAGTCGATGTCGCGAGGTTCCTAGCGAGAAAACTCCTAGGTGACAGTTGCCCTGATTTTCCATCCCCGCCAGAGAGTCACTGTTTTTCTCAAACGCCAGTCTATGAGACATGTCGTCTCGCGGCCCAGTTGATCGGTCATCTATCCAAGCTCTCCAGTAAGGGCAGCCGGTCGTCCCGTGGTCGCCTCAATCTGATGTCTCGTCCCGGCGCGATGTCAGCGGTTCATCAACTACTGATCGGATCACCGTCCGATCGTGTGGCGCTTTTCGAAGCTCTGAGTATGGAAAGTTCTACAGGTACTCAGCATCGATCTTTTCATGCGGCGTTTCATTGGCTGTTCACCCTGTTCGCAAAAGATCGAGCCGTCCTTGTCATGGCACCATTGCTTGAAGAACTATTTGCCTTCGCCGCCGACCACTGGCCAACGTCGCGATTGGAACGGACAAGTCCACTGTTTCAGTCGTTCGTCGTTCCTAGCAAGTGGGCAAGCGTCACAGCGGCGGCGAAGAAAATTAGAGTGCAAGACTACAAAATTATGGACGGTATCGCGTGCGGTGAGGTGCCCCATAAATATGTGTCAAGCATGAGCAATCACAATTTAGTGGTGCCCGTTGCCTGGGTGGAAGCGCAAGCGGCGATACCAAAGGTCGCTGTTTCATACGCTCGTCTTCGGGAGCTGTTTTCCTTTAGTTTCCAGGTGGTCGACATACTGCGAGAGAAGAGGGTCTTCATCCCATCGCTCATCGCTAACCTCGGCCAAAACCTCGACTACGACATGAGACTTTTGGCGGATCGGATGCTCAAATTGTCGCCAGGCGAAGTCAACACTGCATCTGCACGGGATGTGACGTTTCGTGAACTCATGTACACGGATGCTTCGCCGGGAGACAAAGCATTGCTGGTGATGGCAATTCTGGACGGTTCCTTGAAGCCCACCGGGAATATTCCAGGCCAGATGCTTCCGGGTCTTTTGCTTGGAAATTCTGAAGCTCGTCAGTTTCTCGCCTTGCAGAAAGTAGCGACAGTGGACGACATTCACGTCAGGGAGGCCGCTCGATTGCTTGAGTGCCGCGAAGTCTGGGGGTTGATTCAAGATGGCCATCTTGAGGTATCAAAAAAAAGGAATTCTTCCAAATTTGTTACTAAGGCATCGGTGGATACCTTCGCGACCAAATACGTAAGTAGCCGTGTCTTCTTGAGGGATACAGGATTGCTTATACCTAAGCTTCTGAGGATAGCCAGACTGGCGGGTATAGCGCTACTGCCTGTGCAAGAGTTCTGTAGGGCGGGGCGGCTGTGGTTCGTGCCGCAAGATAAAAAAGAGGCGCTCGCCGATGCGATTCCTCGTTTCGCAGATCACAAGGCGCTTAGAGCCCCACCAAAACCAAAAGATCAACCTACTATGAAGGCGAAATAATGACGGCGCTACTGCCAGATTTGTAGAAATTTGGCGCATCCAGAGCATCGAAATGAAACGTGCCTGCGCACAGACTGAAATCCCCCTTGTTCGCGGCGCCCCAGTTGAAAGCGCTCATAGGCCTTCTCACAATCGTCCTGTGTCGGTTCGTGAAAGGATCGCTCATTACCATGCCTGATCAGGGCCGCGACGCGATACCAAATATCAAAGTCACTCCTCTCAATGTGGTGGCCTGCACGAGCGGCTTCATATTAGGGCTCTGGATGCGCCGACCTTCCTTCAGTGCCAAGAACTCGCAATCGTTCGACAGCCTGGTCTGCTGACTGCGCCCGCCGGAGGGTGAGTTGGCGGCGAGTGCAAAGGCAGTTGCCCAGACCGTCTGTCGCGGTCATCTTGAGCCACGACAATTCTGAATGCGGTTTTGAAGTAAGCATGGTTGTCTCGCAGTAAAAGTTTAGGGGCAGTCGCACCTGTGTATTCTGCTGAAACCCACCACCGGTTCCGTTCGCAAACCAACCAGCTCTAATGCTTCCAAAGCGACCACCAGTAATGCTTTAAACCCACCACCCCCTGCTCTTGGCGCTTGGTTAGAGTGGCGTGCTGCTGACTTGTAGACAGTGCTTAATCAGAGGAGCAGGAACGCCCGTCAGACAGGAAGCAGAGGCCATCCACTAGCAGTTGTATCGCAACATATTTCGGCGCAGTACGTAACTAAAAGCGATAAACATGTGCTAGAAAGTTCACGTACAGGAATTCACGGGTTCCTGCAGCCAAGCTAAGCGAATTCGACCCGTGCACGAAGCATTATTGGGGAAGTACATGGATTTCGTACGCATCGCCGTTCTGGCGCTTGGCCTCATCTTTGGCGGCCTGTTACCAACGAAGGCTTTCAGTGCAGTTGGCCAGCCAATAACCAAAGTTCAGCAGACAGTTCACTCACGTTCTTTTCCGTCTTTTCAAAGTTTATCGACGAGCGCGCCAGCGCCAAATGCGGCCGCAACCACTCCGCTTGACCCGTCCACTCCAATCACATATGGCGCTCCGTATTATGCAGCGTTCACGTCGCCAGAAGGCGGTTGCGACGGCAATACATATCCCGAGCTCGGCGGCATACCAGATACAACTGTTGCAGCTGCAGCCGAAGATTTTATAAATCAGTATGACGAGTGTACTGCGCCGTTATACTGTGATTTTGACTCAGTGCAAGATTCGGATCCAAACAGTAATGCGGGTATTGCCGGCTATCTCCCCTTTGGCTTAAATTGCGGAACTGCCGTTGAGGATATCTATGCTTCGGTCATTTCCAATAATGTGGGGGCGGGCGCCAATGGCGGAGACGGTGAGGGTAACCAACCATCGGACGCGGCACCATTGGTCGGAGACCCAATCGATGCATCAACGGGTAACAAGTTCCTTCAGCAAGATGATTATGTCCAGAACAAGTGGCTAACCTTCCGTCGCTTCTACAATAGCAGCGGTTTAGTCAATTCTTCTTACATAGGCTACCAATGGCGCCACAGCTTTGACCGCTCTCTCAAGCTGATCGGCAAGCCCATCACGTCGCTTATCTTGTTGCGTCCGGACGGTACAACCGAATCGTTTACCAAGGTCAGCGGTGTGTGGACGAGTGCCCTCGCCTCCGTGGATCAGCTTACGGAAACCGATAGCGCTGGTGTGGCCACCGGATACACCGTCCATATCGGAGCCAATCGACACACCGAGACTTACGACCCTACCGGCAAACTGCTAACCGTGATGGCTGAAAATGGTCAAGGTATTGTTTTGACCTATAGCACGGCGTCGACGCCGGCAAGCATCGCACCCGTGGTCGGTTTATTGTTAACCGTCACTGACCCTTATGGGCGTCAACTCGCTTTCACCTATACGAGCTTGGGACTCGTTAACCAGGTTAAGCTGCCAGACGGCGGAACACTGACGTACGGTTACAATTCGAATGCCGGGCTCGCTAGCGTTCAATACCCTGATGGCAAGGTTCGTCAATACGTTTACAACGAGTCGGCGAATACCAGTAACGCCAATCTCCCCAATGCTCTCACGGGTATCATCGACGAGAGCAGCGTGCGTTATTCGACGACGACGTTCAATGCCGATGGATACGCTACGGGAAGTAGTTTCGCCGGCAACGTGAGTAGTACGCAGCTCACCTACAATGCCGATGGAACGGCAAGCGTTCTGGGTGCACTAGGGCACACCGCTAACTTGGGATTCTCCCAACTAAATGGGCTCAATCAAGTCGCCTCGATCGATCAGGACTGCGGATTGGAATGCGGGCAAAAGTGGAAGACCCGCACTTACGATAGCAATGGCTATCCTGCTTCTCGAACCGACTTCAATGGAAATCTGGTCACCACCCAGTACAGCGCTTATGGACTGCTAAATGTCGAGGTCGATGGATCCGGAAGCGCGAATCAGCGCACGATTACCACGACGTGGGACAACACCATTCGCAAACCCGTGACCCGTAATGTGAAAGATGCCTCGGGCAATGTAGTCACGGAGTCGGGTTGGGTTTACGACGCGTCGGGTAACGTTCAAGCGCATTGCGAGATGGACCCCGGCGTGTCGGCTGCTGCTTCTTACACCTGCTCGGCGACGGGTACGTCACCAGCCGGTGTACGTCGATGGGTCTATACCTACTGTACCGCTGTTAACGCAACGCAATGCCCCGTTATTGGGTTGCTGTTGTCGGTGACAGGGCCGCGTACCGATCTGACCCAAACCACCAGCTACACCTACTACACAAGTAGCAGCGCGACGGGCTGTGGCACGCCCGGTGCCGCCTGCCACCAGGCAGGTGATCTCTACCGAATTAAAGACGCCCTGGGTCGCACCACAACCTATAACTCCTATGACGGTGCGGGACGACCGACCCGCATCACAGACGACGCTAATAGTGTCAACACGGATATGACCTACACACCGCGCGGCTGGCTGGCTACGCGCACGATAGGTGGTGCGGTCACGACGTTTGGTTACGACGCCATGGGCGACGTGACGTCGATCAAAGATCCCAGTGGCATCATCACCAGCTTCAAATACGATCCCGCGCATCGTCTGACCGATATCACCGATGCCATGGGTAACGACATCCACTACACCCTGGATGCAGCCGGTAACAAAACGGCAGAACAAACCAAAACGGCATCTGGCACCGTGGTACGCAGCCTGTCCCGCCAGTTCAACTCCTTGGGCCAGCTCACAGCACTGATCGATGGACTGAACAAGACCGTCCTCAATGCGGGCTATAGCGACAGCTATGACGCCAACGGCAATCTCACGCATACCGCTGACGGGTTAGGTTTTCAACGCGAGATGAGCTTCGATGCATTGAACCGTCTCAACAGCACCATTGATAACTACAACGGTACCGACACCTCGACAGCCAACACGGAAACCGTGGTGGCAGAGGATGCGCTGAACCGGGTCGTCGGTGTGGGTGACCCGAATAGTTTAAACACCATCCCGACTTATGACGGCCTTAACAATCGTACGAAGCTACAAAGTCCGGATACCGGCACCAGCACCGATACGTTCGACGCAGCCGGCAATAGACTGGTCCATACCGACGCCAAAGGTGTGGTCAGCACGTCCACGTACGATGCACTCAATCGTCTGAAAACGACGAGCTATAGCGACACAACCCTCAACGTCTCGTATGACTATGACGATCCCAACACGGTCACCGGCTGCACCAGTTCCTGGCCCGTCGGACGACTCACACGCGTGGTTGAAAACAGCGTCACGACGACCTACTGCTACAACAGTCGCGGAAAGGTTCTTCAGAAAAAGCAGGCAACGACAAGCCACACGGACACGACCACATACACCTACACATCGGCCGACCGGTTGAGCAAGCTCACCACGCCGGATGGCACTGCCATCACCTATGCATTCAACACGAATGGTTTGCCGAGCGGCGTGACGGTAACGCCCAGCGGGTCGACGTCAGCCTCCACGGCGGTCAGTGCCATTACCTACCTCCCGTTTGGCCCCATCAACAGCTATACGTTGGGCAATGGCCAGACGGTCACGCGGACGTACGACGCTAACTATCGGGCCACCGATATCGTCAGTGTGGGTTTCACACTCCATCTGGCTCGTGACTTGATGGGGAATGTCTCTGCCATCGGCAATGCCACAGGTGCCAATCCGGCAACGGAGACCTACACGTACGACCCCCTGTATCGGCTTGGCAGCGTCACGGATGCGGGAACTATCGTGGAGAGCTATACCTACAACCAGACAGGCGACCGATTGAGTAAGACCGCAAGCGGATTGGAAACCGGCGCCTATCTTTACACCCCGGGTACGCACCAGATTTCGAAAATCGGGACCAACAGCAGAGCGAGCGACGCCAACGGCAATACGACCGGAAGCATGGTCGGTGGCAGCAACACGTACGGGTTCTCGTACAACGGGCGCAACCGGGAGTCGCTGGCTCAACTCAATGGCGCCACGGTGGGCACCTATACCTATAACGCGATGGGTCAGCGCATCGGCAAGGTCGCTGCAACGACCGAGCGCTACAGTTATGACGAGACCAGTACGCTTATTGGTGAATACGGTACGACCAATCGCGACTACATCTGGGTCGACGGCCTACCGGTAGCTGTCATCGACAACGTGATCAATGGCAGTGTCACCACCAGCACGGTCAATTACATCACAGCCGACCAACTCAACACGCCGCGTGCCGTCACCAATAGTGCAGGCACCGTCATCTGGGCTTGGGCTTACAAAGGCAATCCGTTCGGTGAACAGGCGCCGACATCGTCGGCGGGCTATGTGTTCAACTTGCGCTACCCCGGCCAGTATTACGATGCGGAAACGGCAACCAACTACAATCTGTTCCGTAACTACGAGCCTGCGATCGGCCGTTATCAGGAGAGCGATCCGACAGGCCTGGCTGGTGGCATCAATACCTTTGCTTATGTGGCGAGCAATCCATTGAACTTGGTTGACCCTAGAGGACTAGATCCCAGCTCGTCTGGAACGCTGCCGGTTCCTCCGACTATCGTCCCTGTCGGTTCGGGAACACTACCTGATGTCCCATCTATCGCTCCGGCTCCTGAACAACCCAGTGCCGATGGTCCAAAGGAAGTAAGTCCCGAATCATTGGGTGGAACTATCGGCGGGGCTATCGGCGGAGTTCTGGGTTTACCTTTTGCGCCTCCGTACGGGTCACTCGCTCTAGCGGGTGCGCTTAACTACGTGGGTTCATATGTGGGTGATAATTATGATAACCCGAATAGTTATGTTTCTGGGGTACCACAAAATATAGGCGTAGGTTCTCCAGCAAGCACAAATGGTATAGAAAACCCATGATGCATTCCAAATTTTGTCTAGCTGAATTATCGGAGGTTAGTCATGAGTTTTTATAGCGCAATTTTTCTTGTGATTTTTATTTTCCTGTTGGCTTTTGTTGCGTCTAAACTGATAAGAAAAATGACTGGTAGGGCGGGCCAGCTAGATAAGAAGGGATATTTGATTGTAATCATAGGCCTGCCAATCACCCTATGGGTCGGGGTGTATTATTTTCATATGGCCGGGCCCGCTTCACCGATATATTGTGGAGCAATTGCGGGATTTTGGGCGCTTGTGGCGCAAGCATTTGCTGGAAAGAAAGTTGGCCCCCCAAAGTAACTTTTCACCAAAAAATAATCGTTTCTATAACTGCTGGCCAACTCAATCAAGCCGCGTGCCGTCACCAACAGTGCAAGCACCGTCATCTGGTCATGGGCCTAGAAAGGCAATCCATTCGGTGAACAGGCACCGGCATCGTCGGCGGGCTATGTACTCAACTTACGCTATTCCGGCCAGTACTACGATGCGGAGACGGCCACGAATTACAACCTGTTCCGCAACTATGAGCCTACCATTGGTCGTTATCAGGAAAGTGATCCAACGGGACTTGCGGGGGGCATCAGTACGTTTGCCTACGTAGCAGGAAATCCGTTGAACCTGGTTGATCCCATGGGGCTAGATCCCAGCGCTAACGGAACGTTGCCTGTTCCCCCACCATCACCCCCGTTCCGGGAACGTTACCTAATATCCCAACCATTACCGCGCTCCCCACTCCTGATGCTGATGCAGCCCCTGCTTCTGGTCAAACGGGTCCTAATTATCCAAGCTACGAAACGGATGGCGAGATTATAGGTGCTGCGATTGGCGGTCTCGTCGGCAGCCAATTCGGGGATGCAGGCACGATTATCCTTGGAGCCGCTGGTACCTACATTGGAGGGTTTCTCGGCGCTAACGTCGATAATCCGAATAGCACTACTGGATTTGAAAATATTGGGGTGGGCTCTGCTGCCAGCACCCATGCAATTGAAAATGATTGAACATTAGGATTTTCAGTGGGCATACTTCAAAACTTTGCTGAAAATCTGCAGGCTATTAAAACTTTTGTCAGACGATGAATGAAGTGGAGCTAGAATGGAAATTATTTTCATACTTATAGCTATAGGTTTGGCTTGCTTGCTTGTCTATGCGGGTTCGAAACTAATATACAGGGTGACAGGTCGAAGCAATCACCTGAAAACGCTAGGTAATATTTTGTTTATCGGTGGATTCATCATAAGTGGTTTTATTTTCACATATTTTTTCCCCTTGAAATCTCCTCAGATGCAGTTGTGTATTATTGCTAATCTTGTTCTGTGGAGATTGATAGCCCAAATATTTGCAGGTGATAAAATGCAGTATTCAAAGCCATCTTCGTAAGAAAGATTGGACTTACAAGGCCAACCCGTTTGGTGAACAGGCACCCACATCGTCGACGGCTATGTGCTCAGCAGAGTTTTATTGTTTGCGGCATGCGTTGTCATCTCCATTTTCCTCGGGAGCCCTTGCACGCTCCATCTTGGGTGCGCGCCATCGTCGTGACTGCGGGTCCAATTATCCTTTCCCGTCTTTGTCGTCGGCTATACAGATTGATAACCCCCAAGCCTTTGTCGTCTGAACCTTTTGCATGGGTGGCTTTCTGAACGTGAAAGGTTGACGGGCATCTATGCGTACAACCGTGATCGGTCAATGAGGTAGCTATGGGAAGAACACGCGCAATATTCGTCACGTTATCGGCTTTGCTATTCGCGGAAGTCGTAATCGTTGGGATATATCTTTTGCTGTGTTACTCCCTCCATGTTCCAGCATGGGTAAGAACACTATTTTCTTGCTCTGCTCCGGCGCTAGCGGTACTACTTTGCCAACGACTGTGGATGAGAATAAGGCCGGGTTGCTTATCCTCAGTTTCGGCGCACCGTTGATTCAGCAAATTGGCCTGACATGAGTAACCTCGCGCATGCCGACGTCACCGCGGCTATGTGTCACCACTCTCCCTAATCAAAGTGCCCTCCAATACCCGCTCAAAAGTGGCGTACCGGGTTTGAGGCTGTCAGTGATGGATTTGAACATTACAGGTGGCGGATTTGCTGCATAAACTGCAGCTCCTGCGACTCAGGTCAGGCATGAAATCAACAATCGCCCCATTCGCAGGATCGATTGGGCAGCAGCCTGCTGCCCAAATTGGTCAACAGCGCCAATACATAGACTGGTCGTGGCCGAAACTTGCTACGGGTCACTGCCGGGCTCATCCATTGTGTGGGCCGAGGCGATACCCTTAGAGCCAGGATGTACTGAAGTCTGACATCAACAGGTTTGGCCCAATGAAGGACGCCTCGATCTTGGCAAGCAACTGAAACTCATTGACTGTCGGATAGTGACGGAGCAAACGCTCGGCCTCTTTGCGGACGTGATCAGGCAAGGATTCGTCCGCGCGCAATTCTTTGAGGAAACCTCCGGTTTGGAGGGGATTGCGCGTGCGCTCGTTTGGCATGGTCATTGTCAGCTCTCACATGCTGTGTGGTGCCACCATAGCTATGCTGGATATCAGGAGCTGAGACACCAGAAGAGCGCCGTGAGTCCCGAGCACTCCTGGACAATTGAGTCATCAAGTTGCTGGCGAAGAGATCTCCTTCGAGCCTGCCACTCGCGAAGGTAGGGGGCGGCAATTTGGGCAACAGTCTGTTGCCCAATTGGTTACACACCCGATCCAGCCGGATCGTGGCGTCTGCGCAACGATTTCATGTCAGTTGACCACAGTGCGCGCACCATCGTATTTGGATCAGAGTGCCGATCGAGCTTGACCAGCTTGCCGCTCGTGATCAAGCTGGCCTTGAAGCAGACCGGCCAGCTGGAGCAGATATGCCTGGATCAGCGAACGATTTTGAAATGAACACAGAAGACCTAATAAGGCGCCTAGCTTTACTTGCGGGTGGCGACGAGCAGGCTCGAGTTTGGTATCAGACCCAACCAATACCTGCATTCGGTAGCTGCACGGCTAATGAGCTCGTGTTAGCGGGACAATGGGAGGCTGTGGATCAATACATCGCCCATCTCGAGCTTGGCGGCTTCGCTTAGGCTCGGATCGCCGATCATCCTTTTCGGTTTCAGTGATCAATATTGTCGGTGCGCGCAGTCGATGGCATCTTGGAGGCTTTTGGGTTCCAGTCGCCGCACTTCGGCGTGCTCGTGACGTGCACTACGAGAGGGTGAGCTTTTGCCTTGGGCACCAGTTCGCAAAGCGGACGGTCGTCACCGGTAGCACCGGGTCGATTTCTGCCCGTAGACGTTGGCATGCGGCTGACCGAGAGACCGCTGTTCTAGACGTAATCGAATACATTGAAGGCTTCTACAACCCAACACGCCGCCATAGCTACCTCGGTGGTGTTAGTCCGATTGAGTTCGAAGCGGCACACCGAAGTCGCCGATCTAGGCGTCCACTAAATCCTGGTAACTCCAATCCTTTAAATGAACTTTTATAGCCTGCGATGGCTACTTTAGGAGTTACGATCTCAACCCGTCGATGCAGCACGCTGAAGACTGCGCTAGCATCGGAAGTGTCGCAAGACGGCATAACGATTCCGGATTTATGACAACTGTACCGACAGCGAATTAATCAAACTATTTTTTGCTTTTCGGCAAAATGCGGAAGGATGATGTTAGAAGGCCTCGACATATTTTTGGCGGTTCAGCGCCATGGTAATTTTTCCAAGGCAGCGAAAGCCTTGGACTTGGCCGTTTCATCGGTATCGCGAAAAATCGAGGCATTGGAAGCGGAGCTTGGTACAGCACTGTTTAATCGCAACACGCGCGACATGTTACTCACCGAAGCGGGCGAACGATTAGTTCCTCTAGCGCATAACATCCTGACGGACATCGCCGAAGCGCGCGAGGTCGTGCAATCAGTCCATACCGAACCACGAGGGATATTGACGGTGGCCGCGCCGTCGCCCTTCGGTCGCCGTCATGTGGCGCCCGCCGTAGCCAATTTCCTTACGCAGTACCCTTTGCTCGAAGTCAATTTGCACATAAGCGATGCCGTCGTAGATATGGCTCGCGAACATGTGGATGTAGCAATCCGAATCGGCGTGCTTCCCGACAGCGATTTAATCGCTGCTCAATTGGCACCTCAACGCCGCGTAGCATGTGCCAGCCCGCAATATATTGCGCGCCATGGAGCGCCATCCCGGCCCGAAGAATTGGTTAAGCACAATTGTTTGACGGTGCTGAGTAATCCCTCACGCGTGGGCTGGTGGCAGTTTGCAGGGGTAAATGCGGGCAAGCCGCTAGAGGTGCGAGGTTCCCTTCGCTCGGACGATTCCGGCGTATTGCTAAATGCGGCCCTTGCCGGACTTGGTATCGCGCATTTGGCGACATGGTTGATTTATGAAGAGATTGCCTCAGGACGCTTAATTCCCTTATTCAAGGAAGAGATGGCGTCCGCTCCGCTGACCAGATCGGCTATCCACGCCATCCGTATGCCGGGACGCGCGTCGATGAAATCCAAATTGTTCATAGACTACTTACGCAGTTATTTCGGGGTCGATAAAGGGGAGCTACCGTATTGGGAAAGGCATTACATGGTGCGTTAAACAAAAAATATGCTCCATGCGTTCAACATCGCTGCTAGAAGTTCTCGGCCCAGCCAACACTCGGTACGTCTCACACGCCATTAAAGCTTGGCCTGAATCGCATCGATTCCGGCTTGAGCGCAAGCCTCATCATCAGTGCCATTCGGTGAACCACTGACGCCGATCCCCGCCACGATCTCGCCCTTAACGCGCACCGCCGCACCGCCCGGCAAAAGAAGAATGTTAGGAATTTCAGTGAAAGCAGATCCATAAGGATTTGACTGTAGTTTTTTCGCCACTTCACTGGAATGATCCGAATGAAATATCGGGCCTAGCGTCACGATTGTATAAGCCTTTCGGAAACTTGAATCTTTGGTATGGACGGTGGCTTGGTCGGCCTTGAGGAATACCCGCATTTCACCCGATGGGTCCAGTACCGCAACGCTTACGGGAAATCCCTTTGCGGCGCACTGATTAAGCGCGGTCATAGCCGCTTGGCTCGCAAGCGCGAGCGGCAGCCCCTGCCCGTGCATATAAACCTGCGCTTGCGCCGCCTGAACCGCGAGACTCAAGCCGGTTACAGCTAACCACAGCGACATGAATCGAATCTTAGACATTTAATTTCCTTTATGAGCGATATATTCGAGTTGTTTAGAGGCCATTCGTCGTTGACGATGAGTCACTCCGGCACTCGCAAAACACCGCGATACGACAAGCGCGTTCTGTTAAAACGTCGCGTGTCGTCGCCGCTGTTGTTTGTAGTGGAGTTAATGGACTAGACCAGACTGATATCCACATCTACATTGCCGCGCGTCGCATGCGAGTACGGGCAGATATCGTTGTGCGCTGTGTCGATCAGTTCTTGGGCCACGGCTTTGTCCAGACCCGGCAGCTTTACCTCCAGTTTCACGGTAATGCCGAAACCGGCCGGCTCATGCGGACCAATACCGACGTGTGCAGTGACGGAGGCGTCGTTGATCGCGATCTTCCTTTGGCTCGCGACGAAACGTACGGCGCTTTCGAAGCATGCCGCATAGCCGGCTGCAAATAGCTGCTCGGGATTGCTGCCCGCGCCACCTGGGCCGCCGAGTTCCTTCGGTAGCTTCAGGTCGACATCCAGAACGCCGTCGCTGCTCTTAATGTGGCCTTCGCGACCGCCCTTGGCGGTTGCGGTTGCGGTGTAAATAACTTTTCTTATGCTCATGTTGAGTCTCCTGGATTGAGGGGAGTGAGGCGCGTCGCATCTCAGAACGCTATGGGTCCCACTGCGCCATACCAATGCGTGACCTTCGTGGGATCGTTTTTGTCCATGTAAAAGAAATGCGTCATGGTGGGTTTAGCGATGCCTTTGCTCACATCGTTGAACTTCATCGTTACCAGACCACGAAAAACCTTCAATGCGCCGCCGTCCCAGTACTCAACCACTTCATGATGAGTAGTCATTTGTTTGTCGACGAAAGCACGTAGGTTGTCACGGATCGCTTCGCGACCATGCCAGTCGGCAACACCAAGGTTACAAATAGCGTCTTCGGCGAAACAATCGAGGCCTTTGCCCCACGTCTTGTCGTCAATCTCCTTCCACATGGCCAGCAACCAATCCGGCGCACTCGTCTTCCGAAAGGTCACGGTATCGCCCAAATCGGGCATCGCTGCCAGTGCACCTTTGAACGGAACGATTGCAGCGGCGGCGGCCGCTACCGCTGCGCCGATAAGCAAATTACGACGTGTTAAATCTGTATGTTCCATAGAGCCTCCATTAGTGGATTAACGACGTATATCGCGTGCGCTAGTTCAACGCGTAAAGCATCTGCGTAATTCATAAATTTCCGGCGTTGCCGAATCGCAGTGACTGGAAACAGTTTGCATCTTAGTCGGAAGAATTCGCGCAACCAATTACCTTCGAGGTAATTGAGTTGACCTAAAAAACTGATCAGACTCGATGGTTCATGGCCATGATTAAGTCGATTTGGACGACGCTTGGAGATTTTTGTTCTGCGGAGATCACCCACGCTTCGTAAGGAATAGAGACGGCTAAAATGTAAGGCCGCACGGTGCCAGAGATCGAGCCGGAACCAGATCTCACCAAGTGAGCTTTCTTATGTGGTGCAGGGAATGCGGCGACCTAAAGATGGGTCATGCCAAGTGAGTAAGGGATTTGAAAATGGCGAATGCGTGAAAACGTTACGCGCCTTAAATGCTGTGATTGACAATCGGAATCTGCAGCAGATGGCAAGACACCACTTTAAGATCAGTTCGTGCAGACAGGCGATAGACAGGGTGTGCGGCTACTCGAATCGCTCAATATTTGCGGATTTTCGCTATCTGAATGAGTTATTCGAAAAGCAATATTTCACCGCACGGAAAATGGATTATTCACTTTTACAGTGAGGCCATATTGATGTCGTTCCGTCACCAACCCCCCATGCTGATAGATGACGAAAGCATTTCCTCCACTTCAGCGCGACATTTACACAACGCTTCGCTTTGTAAATTACGAGCAATCCGTCCTTTAGCGTTCGCCATTTTTTGGAAACTTAATTTTATGGCCCATAACAATCGCAAACTTCACGAATTCACTGACAGTAAACATCGATTGGCGAACCTCGCAACCGAAGGGGGTTATGCGATCGGAATGGAAACAACCGAAGGCATCGTCAATTTGCGACATGTCGCTGCCGAGTTAGACCTTCCTGTACCGGAAGATATTGATGACTTGCTGCAAAATCAGCGCGGCGCCGAGTTGAAAGCGATCGTTGATGCCATGGCGGCAAGCCCTGATCTCGCCCGTACCTGTTGCGTTGCTGATCCCGTGCATGCACCGCTCGTGACACGACCGGAAAAAATTATCTGTATCGGGTTTAACTACCGCCGGCACGCCGAGGAGACTGGAACACCCATTCCTAAAGTGCCCCCGGTGTTCGCCAAATATAAGAACGCCTTGAATCGTCAAGGTGGAACAATTGAACTTCCAAGAAACGTCGCCCATCAGTTCGATTTCGAGACGGAGTTAGTCATCGTATTTGGCGAGACGTTCCGCGAAGTAAGCGAGGAAAAAGCGCTCGATCAGGTCGCCGGTTACGCCACGGGCAATGACTTCAGCGCGCGTGACCTGCAATTGGCGACGTCGCAGTTTACTGCGGGCAAAGCGTCGGATGGTTTCGCTCCGATTGGTCCTTGGCTCGTACCGCGCGGACAGGTTAGCGACCCAAACAGCCTTTCACTTCGCACTTGGGTAAATGGCGATCTGCGCCAGGATTGGTCAACGAACGACATGATCTTCGACTGCCGCAAGCTGATTAGTTTCGTATCTTCCTTCATGACGATTCGTGCAGGTGACGTCCTGTTCACCGGCACACCACAAGGTGTGATTTTGGGCGAAAAAACACCTATTGAGCAACGTAAATGGCTGAAGGAAGGCGATGTGATCATCTCTGAAGTAGGGGGCCTCGGTCGGCTAACGGTGACTTTACGATGAGTATGCACGCATACGCCGATTTGCTCTACGTCTTCGATGGTGGCAAGGCCGCGGTGAATGACATTTCGCAGTGGTCGCCAGGAATCAACGTCGGCAAGCCGATGACTTTCAGCAATCACGCATATCTAATCAAGCATGGAAGCGATTGGTTACTGTGGGACACAGGCCTAGATGATCGAATGATCGACATACCCGGTGGTGAGGTAGTCGCACATGATGTCCGTGGCATCGTGACAAAAACATTGGCTTCGCAGCTCGAGGAAATCGGAATACGTCCGGATGATGTAACCGTTATGATCTTCAGCCACGCGCACTTTGATCACGTAGGAAATAGCCGTCTGTTCAAACGCGCACGCTGGATCGTGCAGAGGCGCGAACACGCAGCCATGTTTGGTCCTGACACGGGACACTATGGGTTCATTCCCGAGCTCTACGCGGACATGCGCCATCATCCCGTACATCTCATTGAGGGCGATCAGGATGTATTCGGCGACGGATCAGTTACCGTGATTTCCACGCCAGGCCACACGCCAGGCCATCAGTCGCTTATGGTGAGACTAAAAAAAGCGGGCACGATAATTCTTAGTGGGGATGTCGCCCACTTTGGTGCGAATTTTTGTTGTCGACGGGTCCCTACGTTCAATGCCGATCATGAAGCATCTCATCGCTCCATGGAGCGGATAGAAGCGTTGGTAAAATCGCAAGATGCCCAGCTATGGATCAATCACGATCCCGAGCAAAGCCTCACTATCGCTCACGCACCCACGTGGCACGAATGAGCCAGCGAAAGAAAAAGTCTTGCGCAATTTTCGTCGGCGATGATGCGGACTCGAGTGCAATTGCTCACTGATTCCCGTTGAGGCTGGAGCTGCCTCTGGAGGCGGCAACTCCGCTTGTTGCCCTTTCAGCCAGGTACTTACTAGTCAATACGCGCGCATAACGGGACCGCCCCGTGAAAGCGTTACTTCGATGTAATCCCAGCCGCTTGATCGAGTTTCATGATGAAGCCCCACCCATAACGGCCTCGCATGTCGGGCGTGTTGGCATCGATGGCCACCACGACATCATTGCGTCCCTTTTTCAGGACTAAATCAAAGCCACCATTTTCCAGGCTCAACCGACCGTCCGGTACCTGTCGACTAGCGGGCACGTTATAAAGATTGCTACCGGCAAAAGCCTTATCTCCGTTGACGAACACCGTGATTTCTCTCAAATAGCCCACGGCGACGTGACGTGTCTGCGCATGGTCCGACACAATGGTCGTTCGCAACCATGCGAATTGACGTGGTGCACCGCGTACTGTCGGGGGGTAGCGACGGGCCAAGTTCATCAATCCCGCGTAGTCGGCGTGAAACGGTGTCCATCCGGACGCCGGTTCAGCCGCGAGTGTCGGCTCACCAGCGTGATCAAGCGGCTTCGGCGCGGCCACTTCCCAAACGTCCAAATACGATGGATCCGAAGCCGCAGGATCTGCGAGTGCTTGCGGACTTAGCCCGTCGATCACGCCCGGCGCGATGGTTAGATTCGCATACAGCGCCTTTCCTTCCAGTGCGATGGTGCCTTCCGACAGCTCGCCTTCCAAATGATCAACCGTCAGGCTGGGGGTTGCCTCGCGATTAACAAAGACCCTCAGTCGCTTGCCGGACACGACCAGCTTGATGTGATTCCACGTATCAACGCGAATGGGGGCGGTCGACTGATACTGCGGATACACGTCCCACAAAATTCGTCCGTGAATCAACGGAACGTATTGAAGGCAATCATGCGATGCCGGGCAGTCGGGACTGACACGAATGTAAACCATATCAGCGGTTCCGTCGGCGCCTTGGCGGAAGCGCAAACCAGGCATTTCGTCCGTCACCGGCTTGATATCAAATTCGATGGTACCGTTTGAAAATTCTCTGTTCTTAAGCGTGACATACCCTTCCTCGCTCTCAGAGGTCACATTCAACAGACCACCGGGAAAGGCCTCGCGTGTCGAAAAGGTGGCGTTGCCCGTCGCGGTCCACGCACTGGCAGTGAACGGAACTGAAGTTGGGGTGGAGGCGGCCGCTGCCGCTGCGCCGCCCATTAGGAACACAAATGTGTTCAATCGCAAAAACCACGGAGACATACGGTACACATCCAGTTAGGGGGAAAGAAAACGTAGCATTCGCGCCGCGGCTTTTGCTCAAAGATGTAACGAAGCGGCCTAAACGTGAGGCGAAACGGTATAGCCGGATTCAAACGCATACTTTTTGGGAGCCCATAACTGACGCTTGTTATGGGTTGCGCGCACTGCGCTCGCGGTACCTACCAACATCCTTGGTCAACGCGCGCGACGCTGCAGGGCGACGGTGCAAACGCCACGCCTCGAACGATGATGCGGATCGCTCGCGTGAATACTTGGCGCGCTTCGATTTTTTTGGAGAAAAATTATCGAGGCTGCATAGCTCGGCCTGTGGCCAACTATGTTCTAAAGCGCAGCAAGCACCTTTTATCCGCCCGCGCCGACCTCACTATCTCGTATGGCTCGATACCGACGCGCCGTTTTAAGACGTTCTTCAGTAATCCCCCGAGCGCCGGCGGTCACTGTACTTAACACATGCGCCGGCGCTGTATCAGGAGATCCTGCAGTGAAAGGCGTCTTGGGTTCATAGGCCATGTAAAGCTGTATTTGTTCGGCGACGGTATTACCCCGAAGCAACGCAACGACCACCAGCGAACCGTCGATGCCCGCTGTAACTCCGCCGGCGCTGATCATGTTTCCATCCACAACAACTCGCTCGTTCGTGGGTGTGGCGCCGTAATAGCTGAGGACATCCATAGCTGTCCAATGTGTCGTTGCTCGTTTGCCTTCTAGCAAACCGACGGCGCCACATAACAAAGCGCCTGTGCAAACAGAGAAGATGTAGCATGCGTGCCTCGATTGTTCTCGAATGAACCCAAGAATTTCCTCATCATGCATGAGCCCTTCTTGACCATATCCACCCGGGACCAGAAGAACATCAAGTTTCGGTGCATGCTCAATCGAGACATCTGGGAGAATGCGCAAGCCTTTCATGTCACGAACTGGCGATTCATCTCTGGCTATTGTCACAAAGGTGGAATTGGGCACTCTGGCGAGTGCTTCGAAAGGCCCCGTAAAATCGCATTGATCCATGTCGGAATAGATCAATGCACCGATCGTCAGATGAGTGTTCGAGTCAATTGTCTGCATGGCACGTTACCCAAGATGGTAGAAAGTGATTGCGCACTTTTATACGCTGCGCTGCTCGCTTACCGGACGAAAATGATGCCTCCGCTCGTTAGATTCGCGGAGGCATCAGCCGCTGTTGCTTTTTAAAACATTACGTCGACTGCATTGATATTTATTTCGTTTACTTTGTTGCAGACCAGGAATGCTTTTGCAAATCCGGCTCGAGCGACGGCTGCACCACGCTGCCGGTGTAATTGGTAATGGTCGACGCCGCGACGATCGTGATGACTTCAAGCAAGTGCTCAGGCGAAAAACCCGCCTGCAAAAACTTCTCCTGATCGTTGGCGTCGAGGCGGCCACGCTTTTCGATCAATGTCTTCGCGAGCCTGGATAGCGCAGCAAGCTTGGTATCTTTCGGCAGATTGCCGTGACGAATGGCGTCGACGTCGGCTTCCGTAACGTCGCTCTGAAGTGCGAGGAAAGTATGGAGTGCCACCGGGTATGTGCTTGCATTTGTAACAGCATTGGTGAGCAGCACCGTCTGAATTTCAGGCTCGGAAAAACTTCCTCCATGAACATTTCCGAAGACAGGAACCAGGCTGTTGATAAGCACTGGCGATGTCGACATCACAGCGGCGATGTTAGGAATGAATCCAAATGCCGATTGAAGGGTTTCCAAGGACTTCTTTGACGCTTCTGGAGCGGATTTGAGTGTATGAACTGGATAGTTAGACATGGTTTTCTCTCTCAAATGAAATGAACGGTTGGGGGATGGTTACCTCTACGGATGTGGGTGCACCCGAGCGAGTGGTTATCAAAATGCGCCGATGGATCCGTCTCCACAATTACCTCAAAGGTAATAATGAGGCGCACTGATGCTGCCGAGCCTCTCGGTCCACGCCCTCCGGCATTAATTAACCTCCTGAGCCGGCGTTGCACCGTTCATCGCCGCTAACTTTGGTAATGTCTAATGCCGCGCTCAACGTGTATGAAAAAGACCTCTTTCCCAGTTATTGTGTCCGCCGCTGCGGAGCGGATGCGCTCCGTAAACTGCTCTTCGGTGACGACGTGCCCCAAAGCTTGATCGACGTGTTTACCTATTACCAGCCAGAAAATCCCAGTCTTTGCGAGTGTCTATGAACCACCCATGCCGCGGCCGCGTCTTCATCTTCGCGGGTATTGTTGCCCTGTTCTGCATGGGCGCGTTGTTCGCGAAAACCTTCACTGAGACTCAGCGCGCTCTTGATATAACGCTGGCACCTGTGGTCAATGCCAGCCACAACGCTACCGGTATGTCGGTTCATTACGTCTTGTCTCCTTCAAAAGTGCAGGAGGGCACACTTGCTTTGGCGTTCGACACGCTGGCGCCATCGCTGCTTCGCACGAGTGATCAAGTCACGTTGTTACACGTGACTGACGACAAGGGCGACGTTGCGCTCGCGCCGCCCGTCGTAAAACCGATGAACGAAGGTAGCTTCCAAGTTTGGTCTGCGACGCGGACAACGAGCGGGTCATTGCACGTTGCCTACGTTGTTCCGGTGGCGGCGGCAAAGCCGTCCAAACGCGGCCCGCATATCGATTTGCAGGCCGCTGGCGGTGGACTCTCGGGTGCGCTCGTGGGCTTTTTGCTGTTGCCTGATAATCACAGTGAAGCCTTTCGGGTTCATTTGCATTGGCAGTTGCCAGCGGGACAGATAGCCGTTTCGTCGAGCGGTGTTGGCGATTTTTCCGGTGAGTTCAACGCCGGAAGATTGGATGACATGCTGTTTCTCGCCGGTCCGGTAAAAACCTATTCGTCGAGTGGCAATAGCAATGGCTTTAACGTTTACGCTCTGGGCTTGCCTGAGGAACAGTTGAAAGTCGCGGCCAGCTGGACCGCGCGCGCTTACGAAGCCGAACGCAAGGCGTTTCGTATACCACCATCGCAACCGTATCGTTTTCTTATCCGATCCTATGACGGTGGACCAATCAATAGCGGTCGATCGTCGGACAGCTCTTTCATGCTTTATTTGTCTACCGGCTTCGATGCGGGACGTGTCGAGCTGCATAGTCTGGTTGCACACGAAATGGTGCACAGCTTGATGAAGGATCTTGATGACGCATCGGGAGATGAGGGCGACTGGTACACCGAAGGTGCCGCCGATTATTTCTCTAAAACATTGCCCTGGGCGGCAGGGCTTTACACCGCTCGACAATACCTCGACCTGGTGAACGAGGAAGCGGCCGAGTACTACACCAACGCCTTGCGGGATGTTTCCAACAAGCAGCTATCCAACATCATGTGGTCGGGACGCAACGCATGGATGTTGCCCTACGCACGCGGCACGTTTTATCTCGCTGATCTCGATGCGAAGCTACGTTTGCACCGTTCGACTTTGACTGTGCTTGATTTGGTTAATACCACAAGCGAACGGATCGAGCACGGCGCCCCGGCAACGGATTTGACATGGACTGCAGTGCTTAAAGACAAGGTTGGTGCATGGGCGCTAATCGATTGGCAACGGATGATGGATGGCCAATTGATTATGCCCGCGCCGGGTGCCTTCGGTGCTTGCCTGGCAGGTAGCGCCACCCAGGTAGGCATCTTCGACCTTGGCTTTGCCAAGCCGATACGCGTGATGGCGAATGGCACCATTTCAGGCCTCGTCAAAGGATCAAACGCTGACAAAGCAGCCTTGCAAAACGGCGATGTCATTACCGAAACCATCGACATCAACCCCATCGCCGGAAGTTTCGATGACCTAATCCACATCCCGATTCGACGTGGAGCGTCCCCGATGATGATCAGTTACAACCCGCGTTCCGGATTGGTACCAGGGATGAAGTGGGGCTTGTCTTCCGCGGGCGCGCAACAAAAGTGTTGGCATTGAGGTATTACCGCTGCAAGCGACAAAGGCAACTTTATTCGTTTACCGGATGTCGATCGGGCAAATGTCGAATTCACCCAATAATTTTTGAAAAAGCGTCCATTGTTCACACCATGTAATGGTTGCGCGTGCGAATAGTCGATTGATTTACGTGCATAACTTAAGAGATATACATCGATGGAAAAATTTAAGAAGGCTGTCGCCACACGCGTGGCTTTAGCCGTAGTCTGTGTGATTTACGCTGCGAGTTGCACAACCGCATCCGCTCAAGCCGTTGATGCGCCCTCAGACGCAAAGAAGGTTCTTTACGCAAATGACACATCGCTACTGAACGCGATTCATCGCGGAGATAAAGATACTTGGGCGCGACTCACCACGTCCGACTTCATGTATGTCGAGGAAGGGGAAGTCGCCCGTCGAGCGCAATTCCTAAGCGAACTGGAAGAGGACGGCTCAATGCCGCTCATCATCCGCAACTACGAAGTAAAAATCATTGGCGATACGGCGCAGGTCTTTCATCAAGACGATGTACCGCAACGGCCAGGAGGTGTTGATGAAAGCCATTCACACCTACTCATGACTGAGACCTGGCAGCGAATTCATGGCGAGTGGAAACTTCGGTTGGTGCACACCGATCGCATTCGAATTAATCCCCCACCCGTTTCACTGACTTCTCAACAGATCGATCAGTTGGTCGGCATATATCAAAGCTCAGACAGAACCTACGTCATTAAGCGAAATGGCAATCGCATTCTTGGAGGCAAGTCTGGACAACCGCTTACCGAATTGATGGCTGAAACGCGCGATGTGCTTTTTCAGTCCGATGACGTGTATCTGCGCAGAGTTTTTAAGCGCGATGCAAATGGACGTGCCACAGGGTTTATCGATAGACGCGAAACTGACGGTCGTTTATGGAAACGTGCTAGTTCTGATTGATCCAAACGGCGACTTGCGTAGAGAAGCAGCATTCGGCGACACCGATTGATACATTTTGTAGTGTCCTTCACTCATCGCGACAGAACCGCTCGTGTGAGATGAAGTAATCGAAAAGATTACGACTGGCACACGTGTGTTGCGTTGAATCGTTTCTTCGTTAAAGAAACGCGCCACGCATCATTGAAGCGCCTCGTTTCTGCACAATTCGCGTTTTCCGTGAAGCCTCATTGCAATATTTTGAGGGGATGGCGGCCTCATTTCGGTGGACATGTTTTAGACTGTCCAGGTCAAGCGCGTAGCTAGACGTGACACCAGCTTTCCGCGGGAGAAACGAGGATATAGTTGCGATGAAGGTTGTTAGTCCGACGCACTCGACTGGGCCGACGCCTTATCGTTCACATGGCAAGCGCCCATCCTTGTCATAAGGCGCAAGCAGAACGGGGGTAGAAAGGGGGGCGCCGTGAATCGAGTAAATACTTATTGACCGAACATTTGGACGTGTTTCTCTGCAGTGCCTTCGTCGGCGGGGAACATGCATTCAATACGAATTTCTTGCGCACTAACGGACTGCGGAGTTTCAACGGTTGTGACCATCGAAAAATAATTCATTACAATGCCATCCTTGGATAAACCTAAGGGAATGACGGGTGAACTAGCGGAGATAGCTGGTTGACCAAGTGTGTTCCAATCCGACCTTACATCTGGATAGGCTTGCAAATCTTCCAACAATGCTTCTGTTTTTTCGTCGATCATGTGCCCTATCGATTCGCGATATATGCGCTGAATAAGGCTATGTGCTGTCTGCTCCCAATTAACTACGAACGGACGCATGCCGTCTGGATCAAAAATGAGGTGGAGCATGTTGCGCGGGCCGGTACGCGCGGACATATCAATGAAGCAATTAAAGAAGCGAGGCGCATAGTCGTTTGTCATCAGGACATTCCAGTACCTGTCCATCACGATCGCGGGAAAGGGTGCTTGTTGACGCAACATTCGTTCAAGCGCCTTGCGCAAGCTTTGCATTTCTAGAGCTTCGAGCGGGCTTTCCGAATATATCGCTGCGTAACCTGCCGCTTGCAGCAACGTGTTTCGTTCGCGCAACGGAATATCAAGCGCCTGCGCAATGTCGATGAGTGCCTGACGACTGGGATTGCTTCTGCCGCTTTCTATAAAGCTGATATGTCGCTGTGAAATGCCAGTATCGATCGAGACTTCAAGCTGGCTCTTCCCGCGCTTACCTCGCCAGTAGCGCAGCAACTCGCCCAACTCTTTCTTGGATCCGGCGGGGACGGCCGATCTATTCCGTACGGGATTCATTGCACTTTCCAATAGAAAAAATGTGAGTTCGATTCATTCCTTTCGATCACCGAGGAGAAAGGAGCATCGTGTTGTCGTGACTCCGATTTGCTTCGTAGACCATAGCGTCGTACACGATGAGTGCAATTACTCGCAAGGTAATTGCGTCGAATTACTTCGCCGGATGTGTTCGCTCTCGGTCGCCGTATCAATATAGATAGCCACGTTTTTGCGGCTGGATGCAGCGTTAGCTTTGGCCAGTGTGCCTAACGCGATTGCCGTTGTGCCATTTTGTAATCGCGATGCTTTGTGGCGGTTGCGACCCCCGGCACTCGGATGGATTCATCCTCGCAATAGGCGCGACGACTCTCAGCGCATAGATATTGCTTAAAATTATTGCGTCGTATTTTGTGAGCGGCCTATCGCCTTACGCGCTAGGGAATGCTACTGCGCGACTGGAAAAACGTTCTGCTAGTCAATTTTAGATATAGTTTATTTCACGTAAAACTTTGGCGAACTGAGGTATTTATCGATGTTAAAGTCGGTCGCTTCGTCAGTGCTTTACAAGAACTCCCAGCTAAATTGATCGTTTGACGATCGCAACACTCGTCCAACTGACGTCGCGGCAAAATGAGGGCTGAAGAATAGAGCTTTGTGATCAGCTGTGAAGTTCAAGCCCCATCGGCGATGTTTCAGTGCCGCTTCTTGGTCCGCATCGAAAATGGTGATTAATGTGGGGTCGAAAACTTGAATGGGATGATGAAGGATGTCACCAGAGAACAGTGCGGTGTCATGTCCGGAACGAAATACGATGGATACGTGTCCCGGGCTGTGGCCCGGCGTGGGGTAAAGCTCGAACCCTGCAACGGGAGTGCGTTCCGTGTCATCTAACAGCGTCGCAAGACCGGCTTCGACGATGGGATTGACGCTATCTTCTTGAACTTGAAAGCTCGTGCGGTTGCGTTCTGTGTGATTGGAAGGATCGTTGTAGAACCGGTGTTCGAGTTTTGAGAAAAAGTAGCGCGCGTTGGGGAACGTTGGCACCCATTTGCCGCCTTCAAGGCGCGTGTTCCAGCCGACGTGATCGACATGGAGATGAGTGGTCATAACAATGTCCACGTCCTCTGGCCGCACATCCACATTGGCCAGACCTTCCAGGTACGCGGTTTGCAAATGGTTAAAGTACATTGCATGCGGGCGTTCCTTATGGTTGCCGCTTCCTGTGTCCACTAGGATGACCTGACCCCGATGCCGGATTACCCAGGAATGGATGCTTAGCAACACATGCGTGTCGTCATCGCTCATGGTCCCCGGCAAAAACCAATCGGGATGCCTGCGCGGAAGTTCAGGATTCCAATTCACGAAGAGCTGTTCGGCGCTCAGTTGGTCCAGCACAACATCCGTCACACGCGTGATCGTCGCCTCGCCAATGCGATACTCGGTAAAACTTGACATGGTTACGCTCCTATTTCGCTTATAGACACGTTTTTAGAATTGGCGCGGATACCTTTCATTACAATCGTGCATTTTCGATAGGAGGTATCGACGTTTGAAGGTCTCATCCTCAAATCTCCCATTGCTTCGTTCTTTAGACGTTCTCTTAGAAGAGCTGAATGTCTCCAATGCGGCTGGTCGTTTGGGAGTCGCCCAATCGACGTTGTCCAGTCAGTTGGCGCGACTGAGGAAACTATTCGGTGACGAGCTACTCGTTCCGAGCGAGCAGGGACGCGGCATGGTGTTGACGGATCGGGGAACACGATTGCGCTCCTCTTTGCATGCCGCCCTCGAAGCGCTCGATACGGTCGTCGCGGAGTCCGAAGTGTTTGACCCTCAGACGCGTCGGCGGCGTTTTGTCATCGCTATTAATGACAATGCCTTGGCACTTATCGGCAATGAATTCATCGGTGCAATCGTTGACCAATATCCCAAGGCCATTCAGTTTAGTTTGATTGCGCCAGATCCCTCGCAACTGATTTCTCAGATGGAACGTGGCGAGGTCGATATGTATGTGGGAGCGGCTCGTCTTATTCCGCCTCGACTTAAAGCGCGTGAACTACTGAGCGATCAATTTTGCGTAGTGCAAAGAAAAGATCATCCTAGAGGGTCGAAGCCATTGAGCATGGAGGCTTACCTGAATATGCTTCATATCGTGGTGTCGCGCAAAGGCGAGTTAAATACGCCCATTGACGAGGCTCTCGCCACGCTTGGTCAGACGCGTCATGTAGCGATGAGTGTCTATGGATATGCGCAGATCGCTGCAATGGTGTCGATGACCAATTGTGTGGCAACTATTCCTAGTCGTTTAGCGTGTAGTTGGGGAGAAGGATTCATATGCTTTGACCCGCCGTTTGAGCTGGCTCCTTTTTCGCTTGCCATGGCATGGCATCCGCGATCGCACGGCGATGTCGCTCATCAATGGCTTCGCAATCGGATCGCAGCGTGTAGTGAGTCGATGCGGTGAGGCTATGCCGACGTGCCCGCCGTTGTGCATACTGATAAAGCCGTTCGACGCGCTTGTCATTTACGCGTTGCCCATCCTGCCGGAGCTTCAGATAAATCATTCTTACTCCGCAGCGCTTATCCGCTTTTTACGGATGTCGCGATCTTGCTGATGCAACACAGACGGCTGCCTTTTTCCACTAAGTACTCACTGATGATTCTCAACGATCCCAGTAGGCGGGAGTTCCCACTAATTGTTGAAGGTGCGCAATAAAAAGTTTCGCCTTTACTTCATGCGAGCGCCCTGGAAGACGTACGGCGTGAATCGCTGGCCGAGCACGCTGTGACAGCGGTGAGATGTGGGTAAACAAAGGGATCAGTCGACCGGCCTGGATATCCTCGCAGATGAGCCAACTGGGCAATTGCACGATTCCTAACCCGGCGAGCGCTGCTTGAAGCATGCCTTCTTTGTCGTCTGTACGCAGGCAACCGCGAACGAGAAGGGGCTGATTTCCATTGACACCTTCATAGCCCCAAGCTTCATGCGAAGCGGGTGTCGTTGCCGCAGTGATGCAGTCGTAGTGTAGTAGGTCGCTCGGCGCTTCGGGCTTTCCTGCGCGCTCAATGTAAATGGGGCTTACGCAGGTGATTTGGTTTACGACCGCCAACGTCACGGCATGCAAGTCACTATCGGGAAGCAAGCCAATACGGATCGCGACATCAATACGACGCTCCAAAAGATTGATGATTTGATCGTTAAGATGCAATTCGACCTCAACGTCCGGGTAACGCCGTAAAAAGCTCGCGATCGCCGGCATCAAATGTCGGCGCCCAAACACCGCCGGCGCGGTGATGGAGAGTAGTCCACGCGGATCGGCATTGGCCGCCGATATCGCTTCTTTCGCTTCCGCGAGCTCCGTGAGAATGTTGCGTGCACGGTGTATGAATTGCTCACCTGCGTCGGTGAGCACCACCCTTCGCGAGCTACGGTGGAAAAGCCGAGAACCGATCTGGGTCTCGAGCCAGTCAATCTTCCGCGTCACGGATGACACTGCAACCGCTTGCTTCTTCGCCACTTGAGAAAAGCTTCCACACGCGGCAACCGCCAAAAAATCATTGAGTGCATCAATCATAGGGCCGGGATGTTAACTCCAATAGCGTTGCGCATTACGCAATACAGGTTTTCGTTTTGACTGATTGTTCCGTTCCTCGCAATGGCACAAGCTTTCTCACACCGACAATCCCTTTCCAACTAACTGAGAACTCGTGCTATGAAATCCAAATCTATATCTAATAACTTCCTCCGGCGCTCGGTGTTTGCCATTGCGTTGGGTACGCTCGGTCTCGCGCTCGCCCCCAGTCCGGTGAGCGCAGCGGCGCCGATGGTCAAAACCCAGGCACCCGGTTTCTATCGCATGATGCTTGGCGATTTCGAAATCACAGTTGTCAACGACGGTACGGTGGATCTGCCCGTCGACAAACTTCTGAGTGAACCGGCAGAGCAGACCGATGCGACACTCAAGAAGTCTTACTTAGGATCACCACTGGAGATGTCCGACAACACCTTTCTGATCAACACGGGCTCGCGCCTGGTGCTTGTAGATACCGGTGCCGGCGCATTGTTGGGTCCAACTCTAGGTAAGCTCATCGCCAATTTGCGGGCTGCAGGCTATGCACCTGAGCAGGTAGACGACATCTTGCTAACGCATATGCACCCTGATCATGCGGGTGGTTTGGTCGCGAACGGGCAACGCGTCTTCCCCAATGCCATTGTTCATGCCAATAAGCGTGAGGCGGAGTACTGGCTGAGTAAAGCCAACATGGATAAAGCCCCAAAAGATGCCAAGGGATTTTTCCAGGGTGCCATGGCTTCGGTACAGCCCTATGTCGATGCGGGCAAATTTAAGTCATTCACCGACAACACGGAAATCGTACCGGGCGTAAGCTCCATAGCAATTCCCGGTCATACCGTGGGCCATACCGCCTACCTCGTTGAGAGCAAGGATCATGACCTACTGTTGGTCGGCGACGCGATTCACGTCGCTTCCGTGCAGTTCAAAAACCCGTCGGTCACGATCTCATTTGATACCAACCCAACGGAAGCCGCCAGCTCGCGGTCCAAGGTTTTTACCCGCGCTTACCAGTCTGGCGCCATCGTCGGCGCTGCTCATCAACCCTTTCCTGGCCTCGGTCATGTGATTGCTGACGGCAATGCGTGGCAGTGGATTCCGGTGAATTACTCAACCGAACTGCATTAATAGCAAATGCTGAAGTTTAACGGCTACGTCATTGCTTACCCACGTTGAGTAGTTTGTCCGTTAATGAGACCAGTCCGTTGGGCCGGCTAAGAATCGCTTCATTGAATAGACTATGGCGTCTTAGTGGACGCCATAGTCTGTGTCGGCGTGCGGACAAATGTAGAACGTAGAAAAGCGGAGAAACGCAAGTTATGGATCCATATCCCTTGCGTGGTTTGAGCTTGGCGAATGAAAAGAGGATGGGGGTCGAGCTACCTGATATTTCATCATTTGATGAACCAAGGAAGCGTCGCGTAACCGCCAATGCCATAACCCACACACGGCATCTCATGAGGGCCCGGAATGGGCGAGGCTTTGGGTTCCAGTCTTACACCCACGGTTCAATTCATATGAGCCAGAACGACATCGTCTGCAATATAAATACGAACTAATCAGATATCACGCGAGCGCATGAAGGGCCGTCGTTTTCGCTTCTATCAATGAAGCCCGTGATACGGTCAATTGCGTCATGTTGAAAGACGCAACTTGATGAAAAACGTGTGCCGTGTCGCCAATGACTTTCACTTCGTAGTTTCGAATGATGAGGGGCATCGAGCCGTCATCTTCAAGTTCGCTCAAAAAACTGCTCACTACATGAGACTTCTCCTTCCTCGACGTACATGAAATCAGATGTGGTAAGACGCGGCCATGTATTTCGGTCGCCGCGATGAATAGGGGTAAGCAGCAACTCATCGTTGGCACAAAGCACCTTCCTCACGTAAGAAGATGCATCAACGGCTCAAGCAGACGATGTTTTAACTTGCGCCGCATAAATCAGACAACCGATAGCGATAACGCAGCATTCTTGATTGCCGCTTTGGAATTTTTCATTGATGTGTATCTCATAACGTGGCGGGCATCGAGTAACTCGCGTGCAAGGTTTCAGTCCGGATGGATCAATCGAGTGCTTCCAGGCAAGAACATCCCCACACCAATTTCCCGCCACATGCCCGATCGACTAATCCGGTAAGCATAAAAGCCGCCAACTACGCGATCGGGATGCATCAGCGACGCGCTTTTCGGCGTAATGATTGTGGAGGTTCTCCATAGAGCCGCAAGAAGGCGCGCCGCATTCGTTCTGGATCGGAAAAACCGACAGCGGCAGCAATACTTTCCACAGGCTCTGCATCAGCCTCGATCCGCTCTCGCGCGGCTTCAGCTCTGAGCCTCTCGACAGCCTTAGCCGGTGTCTCGCCCGTCTCTGCCTTGAACACTCGGCCAAACTGCCGGGGACTTAAGTGGGCGACTTCTGCTAGTCGGTCCAATGAAAGTGATTCTCTAAGGTGCTCCCTCGCATAAGCCAAGGTGAGCCGAATGCGATCGGATTCAGGAGAAATTTCAGACATGACGGAGAACTGGGACTGTCCACCCGGTCGGCGATAATAAACCACCAATTGCTGAGAGACCTGCAAAGCAACGGGAGCGCCATAATCTTCTTCAATCATCGCGAGCGCCAAATCAATGCCAGCTGTAATGCCCGCAGACGTCCAGATGCCGCCATCTTTGACAAAGATCGAGTCGCTTTCAACGCGAATCGCTGCATAGTCGCGCTGCAGTTCAGCCGCCCTTCGCCAATGAGTCGTCGCACGGCGCCCGTCTAGCAAGCCGCATTGCGCGAGGACAAAAGCTCCTGTGCAAACGCTCGCAAGGCGCCTCACCTTCGATTGCACGGATTTGACCGCAGCAATCTCCGATAGCGTAAGCGCCCAATGTACGCCGCCTACAATGATGAGCGTGTCGAGCGACCGCCGTTTTAGCGAAGAAGTCTCGATAGAGATTCCAAACCTGCCACGAATCGAGCCTCCCCGCACAGATACCATTTCCACGTTATAAAGCGATTTCTCGCCTTGAGTCTTTGCCGATGCAAACGCAGACATAGGACCTGCTAGATCGAGCAGAAGGTACCCGGGATAAAGAAGAAATCCAACTGTTTTGGTCATGGCGTGATACGAGGGATCATTGTCCTTTACGTCATTATAGCGCCCGCGCACACTAAACGAACTGCAAGAGACATGGCCGCGGTTTGTCATAGGCCGCTGCCCTAGTGGCGGCGTCAAGATTTAGGCCTCGGTCGACCTGCATTCCGCACCTGAATCTCCAGAAGAACGCAAGGTTACGACAGACGTTCACGTTTTCAGACTCTCGCATTTTTTAAAAACCAATTTAAGGAACTACTAAAATGTTCGCAGTCATGGGAATCACCGGTAATGTAGGCGGAGCAGTTGCAGACACTCTTCTTCAGCACGGAAAAAAGGTCCGCGGCGTCGTTCGCGATAAGGCAAGAGCGCGGGCTTGGCAAGAGAAGGGTGTCGAACTCGTCACAGCCGACTACGACGACAATCTAATCGCGGCCATAAGCGGAGTCGAAGGCGTCTTCGTAATGGTTCCTCCCAACCTGGTCCCAGAGCCCGGCTTTCCTGATAGCGTTGCCTTCATCGCCGCTATTAAGCGTGCCATCATCGCCGCCAAGCCGCCTCGTGCAGTTTTTCTCTCTTCCTGGGGTAGTGAAAAACCATCGCGTCTTGGTCTGATTACTGCAAATCGGATGCTTGAGCAGGCGCTTGAGGGCACCGGTATTCCAAGTGCGTTTCTTCGTCCGGCATGGTTTATGGAGAACATAATTTATGGCCTTCCTGCCGCTCGCTCGACCGGGCAATACTTTTCCTTCTATCAACCCTTGGAACGGTCGTACGCGATGGTTGCAACGAAAGACGTTGGACGCATCGGTGCGGAAATACTTTTGCAAGACTGGAAAAAGAACCGCGTGATCGAAATTGCTGGACCTACCTCCTACTCAAGCAATGATGTAGCCGCCGCTATTGAAGCTGCGATCGGTCAGCCCATCACCGCTGTGGCCGTGCCTCGCGAAAACTGGGTCGACGCACTGGCCGAAAACGGCATGCCACCCGATCGCTCCGGTGCTTATATTGAAATGGTCGATAGCTTGAACTCTGGCTGGATCGACTTCGGCGCTCCCGGCACGGAGCACTTCAAGGGCAACACCGATCTTGTAACAACGGTGGAAATGCTCTCTAAAAAATCCTAAGTGCGGGCTTTCGTAAGCGCAGCACCGATATACAGCGGTTCAGTGCGGCGCCCACAACCGACCGCAGGGCGAAAATTATCCTACGGAATGGCTTCACCGATCTAGCTCAACACGGGATGAAAGGCTGCCAAATCGATGTCTTATCTAACCCGGAGATTTTCATATGAGTGACCAACCGACCGTTGTTCTCGTCCACGGCGCATTCTCGGATGCATCGGCTTGGAACGGAGTCAGTCACCGCTTGCAGAATATGGGCTACGTCACGCTGGCCCCCGCGATGCCGCTGCGTGGTCTCCATTCGGATGCAGAATACCTGGCCTCGTTTCTAAAAACGGTAGAAGGACCAATGGTCCTCGCTGGCCATTCCTATGGAGGTTCCGTCATTTCCCATCCCGTTCTTGCCAACATAAATATAAGCGCGCTGGTATTCATCGCTGCTTTCGCGCCCGACGTGGGAGAGAGCGCCGGAGAGTTGAATGGAAAATTTCCAGGCAGCAAACTCGATGAAGCCACAACTATCGTTCGAGAATATCCGGGTGGCCAGGATCTCTACCTTCGATCGGAAAGTTTCAGAGACGTCTATGCCGCAGATCTGACCGTATCCGCGGCTGCGCTTTTAGCGGCTTCCCAGCGGCCTATCGATGTAACAGCACTGGGCGAAACATTCGATAGGGAACCGATCTGGCGACTCACGCCGTCATGGATGGTCGTATCTACATTCGACGATTCCCTGCCGGCGGAAGCTCAACGGTTTATGGGAAAACGCGCGGGTTCAACCATAGTCGAGATTGACGCATCGCACGCTTCCCCAATATCGCGACCTGAGGCGGTGGCGACTGAGATCCATGCAGCGTCACGTGACACGAGTAGCCAGTAACTGGCTTGATAGCAAGGAACGCAGATCGAGTATCTTGCCAAATGACAGATGCACAAACGTTACGTCAATAGTGTCGAGTTCCTCAGAGAAGGTGTTTAAAGTCCATACCCCAGTCACCGAGTAACGTTTAAGGGTGAAATGCATGCGAGCTCGTCAAACGTCTCTCGCCGCCTCGACCGCCGCATTCATGTTGCTTGCAACCGCCAATGCAGCGCTTGGTCAGCAGATGCCCCAGAAACATGGCGTTGTCGAAGTACGCGGAGACCAATTGATCCGTGACGAAGTGGTCTGGATACCCCATGGTTTCTACCAGATCGCCTTCGAAGTTGCGCCTGCTAATCTTCCGCGCGCCGACCATCCGTTCTGGGCGATTGCTTATAACAATTACTCGCCCTCCGAATATGCAGAGATGCGCGCCGCAGGCGCAGACTCAGTGCGCATTCAGATTTCTCAAGCGGCAGCCGATCCCCAAAGCAAGTTGTTTGATCAAGCTTTTGTAATCAAAGCGACTCGCGCCATTCGTTCCGCGCGAGACGCCGGCTTAACCGTGATTGTGTGCGTGCAAGACGAGTCGCACGTGCCCGGCGACAAACCTATTGATCTCCCGGACGACGGTACACGTCGCGTGTGGCTGGAAATCGCGCCGCAATTTGCTAAGGACCGGGGCGTTCTATTCGAGCTTCTCAACGAGCCCCGGCCGGCTCCCAATCCGCAGAACTGGCACGCATGGTATGTGGCAATGACTGAAACGATCCGGACAGTTCGTAAGAGCGGTGCGGAGAATGTGGTGATTGCAGATGGGCTTGGCGTGGGACAGATTATCGACGGCGCACCGCTGCTCGACGATCCGCAAGTGGCCTATGCGTCGCATCCTTACGCGCTCAAGGCTTACGGGCAGACTTCCGCTGCGTGGGACAAGAAATTCGGTAATTTTTCTCATCGCGCACCCGTCATCATCACCGAATGGGTTTCCGGTGGTTATTACTGCGACGCTGACACGCCACGATCCACTGTGCAGTTTATTCAATATCTGCAACATCACGGCGTAGGACTAGAAATGGGAATTTGGGATTGGGCACCAAAAGGCTTCGGTAGTGTAAGACAAGGTTTTCCGAATGCGCGATTTTCGACGTACACCAATCTTTCGTGCAATCAACCCTATTTCGGATCAGGTCGGCTAGTCGAAGCCTGGTACACCACCGGTGTTCCAGCGACCACACCGTTGTAGAAAACAGCATATCTGAGCTGATCTAGACAGCGCGGTGTTCCCCGCCTTTGGGTAGCGCATCCGATTTGGAGTCCAAGCCCCAAACAAAGCAGATTGGACGTGAAGAGACATTTTACCGAAGGCAAGATCAATTACATCACAAGTAATTGTGTCCATCGTTTACCAAGCTATGGTCGATGTAATCGGTAAGAGTCAAGACCAAACCATGCCCTTTCTCTTCTGTGATCGAAAGGAGAAAGGTTAATTCACATCAGCCTCTGTTGGGCAGCACGATGAATCAAGTTTTGCATAAGACCGTCGTTCCTTTCAGAGCCAAGAATACGTTAGGGCCGCTGATGCGCTACTGGCGAAGTAAGCGCGGAAAGAGTCAGCTTGAGGTCTCGCTCGATACTGGTATTTCACAGCGACATATCAGCTTTATCGAAAGCGGAAGAAGCAATCCAAGTCGCCATGCACTCATTGACATCGCGCAAGCACTTGATGTTCCGTTGCGCGAACGAAATACGTTGCTTCAGGCGGCAGGTTACGCAGCAATTTATTTAGAAAGTCCGCTGGAAGCATTAGCAATGCAAAGCCTGCGCAAGGCGCTCGAGCGCATGCTGTCTCAACAAGCACCATTCCCTGCGATAGTGATGGACAGGTATTGGAATGTCCTGATGACAAACGACTACGCGCCTCGTCTGTTCAATTGCTTCATCGACATGTCTGCGCGAACTGGCCCGCGTAACATGCTCCACCTCATTTTTGATCCACTTGGCATGCGCCCGTTTGTGGTTAATTGGGAACAAACAGCGCATAGCCTCATTCAGCGCGTATATCGCGAATCGGTGGGGCGCGCGATCGACGAAAAAACTGAAGGGCTGTTGCACGCTCTGCACGCCTATCCAGATGTGAAAACGGAATGGATAACACAAGAGTCGGCGGCTAATACACCTAGTGCTCCCGTCATTCCCCTAGGTTTTTCCAAGGACGGTGTGCTAATAATGAATTATTTTTCGATGGTCACAACTGTTGGAACTCCACAGACCATAGGTGCGCAGGAACTTCGTATCGAGTGTATGTTTCCCGCTGATGAGGCCACTGAGGCGAAACACATCAAGATGTTTGGTCATTGAGTGCTTCATTGGTTCATAGCGCAGTTCCCTTTATTTACATGAAATATAAATATGTTTTGATTCTTGGACGAAATCCGGAAAGGTGATGCTAGAGAGCCTCGAAACCTTTTAGCGGTTCAGCGCCATGGCAACTTCTCTAAGGCGTGAGAGGCCTTGGACGTTGCGTCTCGTCGATATCGCGAAAATCGAGGCCCCAAAGAATAGATGCGACCCGAGAAATTATGCCTTGCAAAGAAATTGCCTCAGTGGTCATATCGAGCCTGAAGTTTTTTGCTTTCTTCGTCAGTCGATTTTCTAACAGAAGTCGCCTTTTTGAGTAGCACAGCGATTTGAAGTCTCATCCTCTATTGGTTTAGCGGTTTTAACTTGATCTTAGTAGTGCTAAGTAAGTGCCCCTTTTAACTTCGCCGCATTGTTCGATTTGCTTGATTGTATCGCCCACGAATATCGCGGGTGTCCACGCGGCCAGGGCTGGTTTGGCCGTAGTTTTCCTGGTCTAAATAGCTATGATTTTTCGTTCGCTTTTAACAACGCTGATTGCCCTATCTCTCACCGGAACCGTCGCCGCGCAATCGGTCGCCGACATGGGCGCGGGCCAAACACGCAAGGCCTCTGAATTTCCACTTAAGCCCACTAGTAGTGAGGCCGATGCTGCGTTGATCTCGGCACAAATTCTCACGCGCTTCCACTACGACGCACAACCGCTTAACAGCGCCATGTCGGGCAAGATCTATGACCTGTACTTCAAGCAGTTGGATCCGGAAAAAATATTCTTCTCCCAGCAAGATATGCTGAACTTCGCCAAGTACCGCGACAAGCTCGGTGAAGCGATCTGGAATAAGGATCTGACCGCGGCCTTCGACATCTTCAACCAATACCAGCTGCGCGCAGTAGACCGCATGACATACGCGCGTAATCTGTTGAAGAAGGGATTTGATCTCAATACCAATGACAACTACACGGTCATCCGCAAGAATGCACCGTGGCCCAAGGGTAAAGCCGAGCTGGATGATCTTTGGCGTAAGCGAACATTGAATGACTGGCTGCGCCTGAAGCTCGCCGGTAGAAGCGATGGCGACATCCGCAAAATGCTAGATAAGCGTTACGCTGGTTACATCGAGCGCACTAAGCAATTGGATAGCGAAGATGCATTCCAGAGCTTCATGACGGCTTACGCTAACTCCACTGACCCGCATACGGACTATTTGGGCCCAAGTGAGTCGAAAGAATTCGACATCGAGTTGAAGCTGTCAGTGGAAGGCATCGGTGCCACTCTTTCGCCACGAGAGGATTACATTCAAGTGGTTCAGTTGGTCCCGGGCAGTCCGGCTATGAAGTCAGATAGGCTGCATGTGGGGGACTACGTACTTGGCGTCGGGCAAGGCGCTAACGGTCCTATTGTGGACGTCGTTGGATGGCGCGTGGACGACGTCGTCGATCTGATTCGCGGGAAGAAAGACACCACAGTGCGACTTGAAGTCGCCCCTGAAGCCCAAGGTGTCGATGGCAAACACGCGCTCATCAGCCTGGTGCGCCAGAAGGTCACCAATGAACAGCAAGCGGCCCAGAAAAAGGTCGTCGACATCAATGAAGGCGGCGTCGATCGCAAAATCGGTGTGATTGAGCTGCCTACGTTCTACTCTGACTTCGGCGCGCATAGTGAAGGTGACAAGAACTTCAAGAGCGCCACTCGAGACGTCGCTCAACTGCTCGGAGATCTCAAGGCCGAACACGTTCAAGGTGTGGTGATCGACCTGCGAAACAACGGCGGTGGTTCGCTCTACGAAGCCAACGAACTCACTGGTTTGTTCATTGACAAAGGACCGACCGTGCAGGTGCGCGATGCGAAGGGTCAGATACAGGCCCAAGGGAAAAGTGATGCCACTCCAATGGCTTGGTCTGGCCCCCTTGCGGTGCTGGTCAATCGTGGTACTGCGTCGGCATCCGAAATTTTTTCCGCCGCGATTCAAGACTATGGCCGCGGATTGATCATCGGCTCACCGACCTTCGGGAAGGGCACGGTGCAGACGCTGGTCGATCTAGACAAGTTCGCGCCTGACGCTGGCGCGGCCTTTGGCTCTTTGAAGATGACCATCCAGGAGTTTTTCCGCATCAATGGCGGATCTACTCAGCTCAAGGGCGTTACGCCAGACATCTCTTTCCCGAGCAATGGGGAAGAAAAGGACTACGGCGAGTCTACTTACGACAACGCGCTTACTTGGACACAGATCTCGCCCGCTGACTACACACCTGTGGCCAACATGAAGTTCTACCTGTCGCAATTAGAACATCTCCACACCGAGCGCGACGCCAAATCACCGGCGTGGCAGTTGATGCTAGATGAGCTCGCGCAATTTAAGAAGCTAGCGGACCGGAATAGCATTTCGCTCAACCTGGCGCAACGTCAAACCGAGCACAAGCAGCTCGACGTGATTAATGAAAACTTCCGCGCCCGTCAGAAAACGATCGAAGGCGGTATTTCAGCGAATGACGACAATCTCGATGATGGCCTTAACGAGGACGAGCGCAGTCTTGCTGTCGAGCTGAAAGAACAGGCGGACGCAAAAAAAGCGCCTGACCCTCAATTGAACGAAGCCGCCCATATTCTTTACGACGCGGTCAGTTTGATTACTGCAGACCCACAATTGGGTTCGCAAGTCCTGCCTTACGGCGGCAAGGAAGGTACCGCTTATCTAGGTGTGCGCATTCATCCTGCACATCCCAATAGTTAGCTTCACAGAAAGGTGTCTCGATACGATGAGTGATTGTTTAAAACTTTTGTTCGGTATTGTTTTTTAAAATTAAATATCTAATGGCTATTTAAGTATCGTCGATGCGGTGAGGGTACTTGAAGAGTGATGCTTATGAATGGACTTAAAATTATTGTCGAGTCGTGCGTCACCGATGTTCTTTCAATTATCTTTGCAGTAATTGTCGGCAGTTTATTTGCGCGAGTTAGAAAGTTTCAATTTGTGGCATGGCTGGTTATTTATGTCATAGCCGATGACATCGTCGGCCTGATACCGATAGTTTTCCACTGGAATGTCGGTCAATGGAATTGGATTGGTCAGATCGCTTCACTACTCCTTGGTTTGTCTATAGCACTCCGTTTTTTTCGAAGGGACGAAACAGGTTTGCGGTTACCGCGAACATTGCACGAATGGTGGTGGACCGTTGGCGGTATCGTTGTTGCGCTCTTGATTGCTGTTGGACCCGCTTTGGTTGGTTCAGGCACTCACCCAAGCACAGAGACGTTCGCCTATGAAGCAACTCTTCCTGGGCCAGTGGAAGAGCTCGTCTTTCGCGGCATCGGCATGGCTTTGCTTCTTAAAGCTTTCTCAACGGGTGAGTCCGATCGCAGGGCGGAATGGATTGCGGTTGCGGTAACCGCCGTATGGTTCACCACAGGCCATGTGCTGCATTTGGATAACGGGCAATTTCACGTCATTTGGGCGCGCATTTTCGACGTGTTCCCCATGGGTACTCTTTACGCCATCGTCCGTCTTAAAAGCAGAAGTCTGCTGGGATGTATTTTGGCCCATAACGCGGCCAATACTTTAGTCGAAACGATTGCGGCGTTCCGCTTCTGATCGACACTGTTGTTTGATTCTTTGAGGATCACGCTTGGAAGGAACGCGGCGACATAGCTATCGGGTATCGAGAGAACAACAGGACGATAAAGAAATTGAATAGCATAAAGTTTCGAGCCTCGTTCTACCTGCTCACGGCTTTCGCGGCGATGGCTTGCGCGCCTGCCCGGTCGGAGACCCTGATGCGATTCCCGAGCAGTAGCGTCAGCGAGCTTGCTTTTGTCGCCCATGGTGATCTTTGGATAGCACCTCGGGACGGTGGTTTAGCCCATCGTATCGTGCAAAGCACGGGATACATCGATGCTGCTCGGTTCTCGCCGGATGGCCGCTGGATCGCGTACACCGAGCGCATACACGGAGGGCAGGATGTCTTCGTTGTAGCGCCGAATGGTGGGGCGCTTCGGCGACTGACGTTCGATGCGCGCGTCAATGCCGCCGCCAATCTCGTTATGGGATGGACACCGGATAGTCGAAAGGTGTTGTTCCTTTCGGATCGAAAATCGATCTCCGCAAAACAGTTGCAAGCCTTCTCTGTATCCGTCGACGGCGGTATGGCGCAGCCGCTGCCACTCACACAATCAGGCTCGCTGGCTTACGCGCCTGATGGTCGCTCGATCGCCTACACGCCAACCTTCACGGATCTCGCCAGTCGAAAGCGTTATGTCGGTGGGCAGGCGGAGGATATCTACCTCTACGATCCTGTCAGTCGCAAACAAAGTCGCATCACAGACTGGAAGGGCACGGATACCGCGCCGATGTGGTGGGGGCGCCAGCTTTATTTCCTCTCTGATCGTGGGCCGAACTTTCGCCTAAACCTCTGGCGTTATGACCTCGACACCCACGCGACGGCGCCGGTCACGCACTTTGCAGATTTCGACATCGACTCTCCTTCGTTGACAGTCGGTCGCATCACGTTCCAGCAGGGCGGTAAGTTGTGGGCGATTGACTTGCCCGATGAGAGATTGAAGCAGATTAGTGTGGATGTACCGGACGATGGATCCAGAACCGCGACGCGCACTCTCGCGGTGGGTCTGGAGGTACGCGCAGAAGATGTGACCGGCGCCACCGACTACGCGCTTGCGCCCGATGGGAAGATAGCGTTTGTCGCGGCCCACGGAGACCTCTTTCGCGTGCCTTTAAACGGCGGCGTGTCGCAATCGCTTACGGCCAGTCCGGGCACGGACGAGGACCATCCTGCTACATCTCCCGATGGTCTGCTAATCGCCTACATCACCGAGGATGATTTGGCGCAGCAGGTGGCGGTGCGACCCGCCTCGGGTGGCACCGAGCGACGGCTCACAAAGTTTACCGCCGGCGTCTTCTACACACCGCTTTTTTCACCGGACAAGCGTTTCTTGATCGTGCCTTCGGCGGAACATGATCTGTGGCTGGTTCCGCTGACTGGCGGCGCACCGCAATTACTCGCTCATGATCCCATTGACGAAATTCGCGACGCCTCCTTTTCCGCCGACGGCCGCTGGCTTGCTTACAGCACTACACGGGTGACAGGCCAGAAAGCTCTCCACCTACGCGAGATCGTATCGGGTCGTGACGTCGTCATTAGTTCAAACCTCGAAAGCGATCGGCTTCCTGCTTTTTCGTCAGACGGCAAAACGCTTTTCTTCGTGTCTAAGCGTCACGAACGTCCCTTCACTTCGGATCGCGATGACGAAGCGACGCTGTCGACGCTGAACTCGGATGGCATTTATGGCGTATCACTGGCTAATGCCGCCAACGATCCCGAAGCCATTATGCGCGGAGCGGTCGCGCTTCCTGTGCCCGCGGGGCGAATTGTGTCCTTGCAGGTGAGGAAAGGTACGTTGTTTTACGAAGCGCGACCGCCTGAATTGCTTTCGGGAGATGATCCCGACCAAGCAGCTATGTTGTGTGCATTCGATATCGGTTCCGAACGCATCCATGTAGCGCTTCGCGGTTTCGACGATCAGGTGCTTTCGGCGGATGAGCGCACGTTGCTATTTCGACGCGATGGAACCTGGCGGGTACGTGACATTGATGCGCACGACGATGGTAACAAGCTCGATCTGACCACACTTAATACAACGGTCGATCCTCGTGCCGAATGGCGCGAGATGTTCGAGTACGCATGGCGGCTCGATCGAGATCTTTTCTTCAGTCGCGTGATGAACGGAAGCGATTGGAAGGCCGTCCATGACGCCTATGCGAAGCTGGTTCCATTGATCGGCTCGCGCGACGACATGATTTATCTGCTGCGCCAGCTACAAGGCGAGATCGCCACCTCGCATGCTTTCATCGATGGCCTCGACGCTGACGATACAGGACCGCCAAGCGCGACGTCGATGTTGGGCGCCGATCTCGAAGTAGACGAACGAAGCGGTCGCTATCGCATTGCTCACGTTTACGCTGGAGATCCAACGAGGCCTCGCTTTCGCAGCCCGCTGAACGCCCCCGCGCTCGACGGGCCGGGCGTGCAGATCAAAGCGGGCGAATACATTCTCGCTATAGATGGTGTCGATCTGCGCGCACCCACTGATCCAGATAGCTTGCTCGCAGGCAAGAGCGGAACGAATGCGCTAACCATCGCAAACGAGCCACGCAACCCTGGACATGAAGTACGGATCACGCCGGTATCTAACGATCTCGATTTGCGGCAGCACGATTGGGTGGAAACAAATAGAGCACGGGTTGACAAACTTTCGGGCGGCCGAATTGGCTACATCTTCGTTGCGGATTTTAATGCTAAAGGTTCAGAGGATCTGGTCCGTCAGTTACAGCCACAGCTTGATAAAGACGGCCTAATCATCGACGTGCGCTGGAATCGCGGCGGTTACACCAGCCAGGCTGTACTGAACATACTTCGCCGCGTGCGCGCCGGAACCTTCGTCAACCGCGAGGGCGCGGTAACGCCGCTGCCCATGTTCGTCACTCCGCGTGCGATGGCTGTGGTGACCAGCGCAGAGACAGCGTCTGATGGGGATCAATTTTCGTATTTCTTCCGAGCCTTCGGCCTTGGACCGGTGATCGGACAGCGAACCTGGGGCGGTGTACAAGGCATCAAGGGAGACATCCCGCTCATCGATGGCATTGAAATCACGATCCCAAAGGACTCGCTCGCCTCCACCGACGGGCATTGGCTTATCGAGAATACTGGTGTGGTTCCGGACATCGTTGTCGATCCGGCCCCGGACGAAGTTTTGACCGGTCGGGACCGACAGCTCGAGACAGCGGTGCGTGTCGTGATGGCCAAGCTCGTAGCGTTGCCTCCTTCCGTGCCAAAAGCGCCACCAGCACTTCCGGCTTATCCGCCGCCCGGAAATGTGCCGGGCGCGGCATTCGGAAAATGACCGATATACATCACCGTCGATGTGCCTTCACATTTGTCCAAAACACCCCCCTAACGCTAGAAGCGGCTCGTCTGCTTTTGCGGCGTAAATTCAATTATTTTCTCAGAGGTCACATCAGTGACGCGCATGTTTGTTGTTTTATTTAGTTTTGCTCTTGCCGCCTCTCAGGCATTGTCTCAAGCACCAGCTGCTCAATCAGAGGTCATGGCTCCAATTCATAGCTTCTTTGATGCGATTGCACATCGTGATAAGTCCGCGATGATCGCTCAGACAGTACCGAACATGGAAGTCATGATCAATTCAGAAGGCCAGTTGCGCCGTCGAACAATCGACGATCTCGCAGATCGCGTCATCAACCTTAAGGGCGGCTCGCTTGCCGAACCCATACATGATCCGGTCGTCCACATAGACAACGACATTGCTTCCGTATGGGCGCCTTTCTTATTCACTATCGACGGGAAGCCTAGTAACTGCGGAACGGACGTTTTTACCTTGCTAAAACTCAATGGCAAGTGGGTGATCGTCAGCCTTTCGTACAACAGCCAAAAAATTGTGAGTTGATACAGATTCGACAGTCAACCCCACGATAACTCAAGCACAGGCAAGAATAGCTGCCATAAATAAACTAAGGAATATCAGCTCAAGCACACATTTGTGGTGATCTGGACACCGACTCATAAAGAGCTGGAACAAGTATGAAGAGGTCCTCCATCAGCTCCAGCCTAAAAAGTGCGAGGCCTCGACGACTTTTACGTCGTCAAACATGAAATTGACATGTTGTCCTATGTGACGACGTCAACAACTTGGTTTTCGGAAGGAGGCATTCAACTAATTGATCATCATCTTGGTAAAAGTATCGAAGATGGCGGAACTGACACAGATTACGCGATCAGCCGGCTAACTCAGAAGGATTTCATGATCCTGGCCTGCCCTGAGACTCGAATCGAACTGCCTCGGGTAGTCGGAATTTCGACATGAATTAACGAACGCATACCCATGTCCTCTCCTTGTACGATATCAATCACTCCGGCGTGCGGCCAATCTAGATCACGAAGATAGCCAGCGAACGCCGCTGCTGCGGCGCCGGTAGCCGGATCTTCCATAACTCCGCCTGACGCAAACGCATTTCTAACGTCGAAGTGCTGCGCATTGCGGGCGTAAGCCAAAGCGATCGTTACCAACCCAGACGTTCGCATGAAACGTTGACCTTGCTTGAGATCGTAGTCCATCGCTGCCAAACGCGACCGTGACTTAAGAGCGAAGACCAGGTGATCTGCGCCCGCAAATACGGCGCCAGGAGGAATAGCATTGTCGAGATCGTTTACGGTTAGACCGAATAGCTGCAACGCTTCGATAACTTGCGAACGCTCGGGAGTAGTGCTGCGTGTCGGCGGGGACTGAAGCGCGGCAGTAAGATCATTGCCAGATAGGTGACCCTCCACTGAAATGGCCGCGTTGTTTAATTTCAGCTCGAACACCCGGTTCCCTTTGGTCATTGCCAGCGCCGAACCCAGAGCTATCGTGGCGTGGCCACAGAACGGAACCTCTGACTCAGGTGAGAAATAGCGTACGCGCCACGCGTCACCGATAGGCGCGGCAAAAGCCGTTTCCGAGAACCCGATGTCCGCCGCTATGCGCTGCATCTCAGCAGCAGCGGGCAAGGTCTCGCAAAGCGCGATTCCGGCAGGATTTCCGCCGACGCACCCGTCTGAGAAAGCCGCAATCTTCAATAACTTCATATGCTTATCCGTCGCTGGTCTGTCGGGTTCCAATATACAAGACGAAGCCGTTTCATGGCATAGTGAGAACCCTGTTCAAAGGGCAAAGTGCCTACAAAAACAAGGTATCAAGTTCCATATGGTTAAATTTCGTGAAGTGACCATTGACCAGATCGACGCTGCAATCATCGAACGTCTCCTTCAAAACGCTCGAATTACCATGAGCGATCTCAGTATCGCTGTTGGGTTGTCGGCGCCCGCGACAACCGAACGCGTGCACAAGCTCGAAGCATGCGGATTGATTCGGGGATTCACCGTTGATCTCGACGTTGTGACTCTCGGCTACACGCTGGAGGCCATCGTGCGATTGAATCCCGTGCCCGGTCAGCTACAGCGCGTGGAACAGATGATTCTTGCTCAACCGCGCTTCGTGGCGTGCGACAAAGTCACCGGCGAAGACTGCTTCGTAGCCCGCCTCGCTTTGATATCTATTGCGGAGCTAGATCTGATTCTCGCTAAGTTTCACAATTATGCGGCTACAAATACCAGCTTTGTTCATTCCGCTCCCATACGTCGGCGCCCGCCGCCATTACTCCCTGATATGAGTTCGCGCGGCAAACTCCTCCGATGACACCGCTGCGCGTTTGCTTCTCAGTGGTACCGCGCGACTATTCTCCGTGCGGTGGCAAACGAACGTGGTGTGAAGTTGCGTCTGATTGAGCCCCCAAGCCAAACCAGAACGCCTGCATCGAGTCGTTCAACGGTTCATTACGCGACGAGTGCCTGAACACGCATTGGTTCTCTCTCGCTTGACGATGCTCGGGAAAAGATCGAATCATGGAGAGTCGACTACAATCATTTTCGTCCGTACTCGTCGCTCATTGACAGCACGTCGGCGTTGTTCGCAGAGACGATACGGATGACTTCCCACGCGCCGAATTCCCTACTTTAGGCCGCTACAGATACGAGGATAAGGTCGCCGTTAAGCGATGCGGTGGGAGAGGTCGTGAAAATCGGGGCGCAAGTCGATCACTTCGTTGTAGGCGATCGCGTGCTCACGCGGAATATAAAATTCAATTAATTACGGGATTGGTTCGCGAAAGTTCTTTTAATTATCGGACATCTACTTTCGAAAAGTATGGCCCTTCTAGGTTCAAAGCTTTATCCAACAAGGATCTGACTTCAGGGTTATGGTCGCTCCCACAGCATTTGTGCGGGGTGGGTGAGGTGGCAAGCGTTTTCTTTTCCTATTCTCATGCAGATGAGTCTCTTCGCGATCAATTAGAGACGCAGCTTGCAATGCTTCGCCGGCAAGGTGTGATATCGACTTGGCATGATCGGCGAATTGGGGCGGGGCAGGAGTTGGATCGCACCATAGACGATCATGTCGAGACGGACGACATCATTCTGCTGCTTATTAGTCCTGACTTCCTCGCTTCAGAGTATTGCTATGAACGTGAAATGATTCGTGCCATGGAGCGGCATGAATCGGGTGATGTTTTGGTTATTCCGGTGATACTTCGACCTTGTGATTGGCATGAGGCTCCTTTCGGAAAATTGATGGCGACGCCCACGGATGGTCGACCAGTCACGCAATGGCCGGATCGTGATCAAGCCTTTTTAGAAGTTGCTCGTGCGGTGAGAGCTGCAGCTAGCCGACTGAATAAGCCGTCTGCGTCAGTTGTGGTACGACACGAAAGACACGCTGCTGTGCGACCCATGTCGGAACCCACGCAGCTTCGCTCAAGCAATTTGCGTCTGGCTAAACGCTTCACTCAACGAGATAAAGACGTGTTCCGCCTGGAAGCTTTTGAGTACATCTCAAAATTTTTTGAGAATTCACTCATTGAGCTTGGGGAAAGAAATGCTGGGATAGAGTGCTCTTTCCGCCGGATCGATGGAAATCGGTTCACAGCATCGATCTATCGTGACGGGAGTGCTCTAGCACGTTGCACCATATTCATGGGTGGGATGCTTGCTAGCACAGGTATTGCCTATTCGGCTTCCGAAACTGATGGAAGCAATTCATACAATGAATGCCTCTCCATTGATGCCGATGATCAGTCTCTCTTTCTTCGAGGCAGCGGCATGTCCCACATCGGATATGGTAACGACAAGCAACAGTTGTCTTTAGAGGGGGCTGCCGAATTTTATTGGGGCATACTCATTCAGCCGTTGCAGCGTGGTCAGTGACTGGAAAAATTTTTACTCCTCGCTGTTATCGATGGTGATGAGTGGTTTGTCGTGGGATGCATCGCTGAAGCCATGCAGCTTCCACTGACTATAAAGCGCTGCGACATATGAATCGAATAGGGCTATTTTGCCCGTTCGGACGTCCATGTAGGTTGCTCGCGACTCAGTTGCTCGAACAAACACTCCGAACTTTCCGTCGCTATCGAAGAAGAATTGTCCGACCTGAGGAAGGGCATCTCCAAAGTGAGTGACTTCACCTTTGGGCTCGAATTCCCATGTGAGTGGAGGAAGTTGCATAACGATTGATGGGGGTGCTGTCGTTACCAATTTCGGCCCACCAAAACTGAAGAAAAATCGCTGCTCTACCGTACCAGTGGCGAAGACAACGGCGTTGGTCAGAGGTGAGAAGCCGACATCTTTTAGCTTGTCGGCTTTCACTATCTCGACTTTGGCCAGATCTATCGGTGCACATCTCGTTTTCATATCGATGATCCTATTCAATGTCGTACACCAGTTTAGTGGGCTATCTCAGGGCGCGGTATTAAACCGAAAAGTGGTCAGGTTCATTTAAAGTGACGTCGGAGGTCTGGCCTCAAGGGGAGCGGCGTCAGGACAATTTGAGCTGACGAAGATCGGTATCAGAGACAATTTCAAAACAGGGGGCTTATGAAAAGGTAATGGCAATTCTGTTGTCAATGCTGTGCGCTGCGTGCACTCCAGTCGTGACGAAGGTCAACGTACCCGATATGGCGAAGTCGGATTCGCTATCGGTCCGTGATGTGAGGCCGGATAGCGAGAAGGATCGCAAGTTGTTCAGCCTGCTGGTCAGCAGCAAGGAATACGGCATTTTTCGAGAGGGGGACGCGATGTTGTCACCATCGCCGACCCGACTATTGCAGCATCAAGTGTTCGAGAAATTCAATGTTTCCGGTGAGCTGCCGAGGGTGGATGTTTATCACTTCGTCGTTTATTCAAATATGAAGTCGAAGCTCAGGTCAAATGCGGTCTTCGCGGGGATTGGCGGTATGTTGGGTGGCTTGGCGGCGAACGCGGCGGCGACCCACGTGGCGATGGCCAGTACCGGGACTGTCGATGAAAAGATGTTCGACAATTGGTCCGGTGACGACGAATACCAGCGGGCACTTTTTACGGAAGCCGAGAATCCAACAAGAGCGCCCGTTTACATCATCTACATCGATACGGATATCGATGGCAAAAGGGTGCTTACACGTACGGTCTCGTCGATCGAACAGCAGGGTGGCGAGAACTCGCTGGTGACGGCGGTGCAGTTGGCAATCACTAATCATCTCGGGCACTACGGCCCGAGTGTTTCGACAGTGGAGGCCGCGCCAACGCCACCCGCCTTCGACGCCGGTGCAGTGGCAGTGTCGTCAGCGGTTGTCGTTTCAACCCCCACGCAGGGCTTTGCTGCTAACACCGCTATCACGCCGATGGCCCAAGGCGTTGCAAACCAATTGGGATGCGGTGTGGTTAAGGCGAATGGCGATTCGACCTACGTCGCGCCTTGCGGCGATCATGGTGTATTGATTGATTGCGATGGTGGTCAATGCCATTCCACACATACCGTCCGCATCGAATGATGTGTCAGGAAAATGGTGTCAGGGACAATTTAAGTGTTCCACTGACCGTGCCGAGTTTTCCTGATATTTTTTGCAGCGTTAGGCAGCAAAGGAAGTTTCGATATGACTGCTCCATTTTCCGGCGGATGCACATGTGGGGCGATTCGCTATGTGTGCTCACGCCCGCCCGCCGCGATGCTCAATTGCCACTGTCTGGATTGTCAGCGTTCCAGCGGTGCCCCATTCGCTTCGGGCTTTATCGTCGCGGACGCGGACATGGATATTACGGGTACGCCGAAAACGTATTCGGTGCGCGCGGGTAGTGGCGCTGTCGCGACTCGTAGCTTTTGCGCGCAATGTGGTTCGCCCTTGTTTACGCGCGGTGATGCCAGTCCGGGATTCCTGTCCGTTCGCTTTACTACGCTGGATGATGCTTCGGCGTTTCAGCCGATGCTGGACATTTGGACGGCCAGTGCGCAACCGTGGGTTTGCCTTAGTCAGGCCACTCCACACTATCCTCAGTTACCCTGATTCAGCCACTTGCACCTGCCGCCTAACTACTTGTTCAAGGCGGACGGCTTCGCCACCGCTTAAATCCAGTGTTATGTGTAATCAACATGAACTTTACTGATCTAGAAAAATCTGCCCTAAGACTCAATGAGCTTTACGAACAGCTTGAAATCAAGATGTATGGACGTGTATGGACCACAGGCGAGCTTGCGCTCGGTTTCGTAGGCGACGTCGGCGATTTGGCAAAACTGATTCAGGCGAATGCAGGTGTCCGGAAAATTGACGACTGCAAAGCGAAACTTGGGCATGAGTTGTCAGACTGCCTCTGGTCAATCATGGTTCTTGCGAATAAGTGCGGCATTGATCTAGAGGCAGAGTATTCCAAGAACACTAGAGAATTAATTGCGCATGTATCCAACGAGCTGGACACATAACAATTCATTCAAGCCGACGCCGCTTTGGCATTGGAAGCGGATGACGTTGACGCCCTGCGCCAGAGAATCCTGGAGCTTACAGAGCAGTGGCAGTCCATTCCTGTGGGCAAGTCGCTGGCTTTAGCGTTCGACCATCACCAGCATGTGCCATACCTACAGCAACCGCTGGAACGGAGGCCGATCAGGCGCGCTGACCACCAGAAGCCGTGATCCGTTCGCCGGTCACCCAGGCCGAATCATCGGATGCCAGGAACAGCGCCACGCGAGCGATGTCTTCCGGCGTGCCCGGCCGACCGAACGGGATCGTTGCAACGACGGATTCGACGGCCTCTTGCGACCAACCCAGAGCCGCGATGCCTTCGGTGATGGTGGCCCCCGGCGCGATGCTGTTGACGCGGATCTTCTTCGGCGCCAGTTCGACCGAGGTCACGCGCGTGACGGAGTCGACAGCGCTCTTGGATGCCGCGTAGATCACCGAGTTGGGCATGTAGCCGACGCTGGCGATGGAACTGATATTGATGATGCTGCCGCCGTTCGGGCCGAAGTACTTCGCCGCCTCTTGTGTCGCGGTGATGATGCCGAGCACGTTGGTGGTGAACTCGCGATGGAATTCTTGCTCTGTGGCATTTTGCAGGGGAGCGAAGGCAAAGACGCCCGCATTGTTTACCAGGATGTCGAGCGTGCCGAAGGCGCGCTTCGACTCTTCGAACAGTCGCTGGATGTCGGCGGTCTTCGAGAAGTCGGCGTGGATGGCCACGGCCTTGCCACCGGAACTCTTGATCTCGGCAACCAGGGCATTCGCTGCGTCCTTGCTGGTCGAGTAGTTCACGACGACCGAGGCGCCGGACTTGGCGAATAGCTTGGCGATTCCAGCACCGATGCCTTTGGAGGCGCCGGTAACGATGGCGACTTTGCCAGTAAGTGAAGTCATGAGGTGTGTCCTGAATTGATGGCGCCACAGTGGCGTCTGCATGCACTGTCGTCGATCGATGGATGCGCGAGTAGGTGCGTCGACAACTAAGACTTATTCGTCAAACGAATGGCTCCCCGCTCTCAAACTGAGCCAACATATCCATCAGTGGGCCGTCGGTAGAGGGACGAATCGTCCACATCGGAGCAAGCCCTGTGACCACGAATTCGCAGAGCCGTGACCTTCACTTCAAGAGAAGCATTCCATGACCAAATTTGCCCTGTTTGTCCGTCTCGAAGCCAAGCCCGGCCAAGAGGCCGCTGTCGCCGCCTTCCTGGCCAGCGCACTGCCGCTCGCCAATGCCGAGTTGGGCACCGTCGCTTGGTTTGCGTTGCAATTTGGCCCTTCGACGTTTGGCGTTTTCGACGCCTTTGCGGACGAGGAGGGTCGTCAAGCCCACCTGCGAGGCCCGATTGCGGCTGCATTGATGGCCAACGCAGCTGCCTTGCTCAGCACCCCGCCGAACATTGAGCAGATCGATCTGCTCGCAGCGAAATTGCCTGGCTGACAGACCGACGGCGCGTCGCGTCGCGTCGATGCGAACATTCAACCGATGCATGGACGCATTCGTGGCATGCTTCGATCGAGGCGCCACAGGTGCGCGGCGCAAGCTCCAAGCCTAGCGGCGACCAAGCTCCGCGATTAGATACTCGACCAGCGCGCGTGCCGAGGGCTTCGGTCGTCGGCCTGGGGTGAACAGGCCGTGGGCTTCGACCTCACCGATCTTCCAGTCGGGAAGCAGTCGAATCAGCGCGCCGCTGGCGAGTTCGGCGCGACAGCCCCACAGAGAGGTATTCACGACACCGATTCCCGCGACGGCGGCGGCTACTGCGGCCTCGTTGTAGGAAACAGTCAGGCGACAATTGATGCGGGTCGATACGCTTTGACCATCCTTCTGAAAGGACCATGTTCCGGAGCTCGTCCCGGCAGGCCCGACGATAGCCGTATGGACGGCCAAGTTTGCGGGCGCCTCGGGCGTGCCCTTCTCCTCTAGATAACGCGGCGACGCTGCAATTAACCGCTGCGTCCGACCGATGACGCGTGCGGTGGCACTCGAATCGTCCAAGTCACCGAGTCGAAGTGCGACATCGGCACCTTCCTTGATGGTGTCTTGCCGTTGATCGCTCATCAACAAGCTGACGTTTAGCGAAGGATGGCGCGCAAGAAAGCCGGGCATCAAGGGAATGATTTCGCGCACGCCAAAACTTGCAGGCATGGCAACACGTAATGACCCGCGAAGCTCCCGCGATCCACGAGCCGTGTGATCAGCTTCCTCAAGCGACGACAGGATCGCTTCGACACGGGTCAGGTAGTCGCTGCCTACGTCAGTCAGCGTGACAGCGCGCGTCGTGCGGGTAATCAAAGCCGCGCCAACGTCTTCCTCCAACGCCGCAATGATCCGCGATACTGACGGCTGTGAAAGGTCAAGTTCTCGCGCCGCAGCAGAGAAGCTTCCCGTGCGCGCAACGCGCATGAAAAGTCGGAGCGCCAGCAGCTTGTCGTTCATTCACGAAGTGTGTCTTAGACCGAGTGGCGGCAGCAAGTAGGCCGCACAGTAAATGGACAGGCCCATTCCTGGCTCCCCATCTGTCTGGGATGAGGCTATGCAGCTCGATAACGCGAACTACGACGGAGGCGTGAGGTCGTTTGGGGTAAACGATATCCATCAGAGTGTAGGGTCCGCTTCCCATGGCAGACCTTGCGAGCTAGCTAAGCGTCTGGCCTGCTAGCTAGCAATATCTATGATGACTGCTGACAGGATGTTGGCAGTAGTCCCCTTGTATAAAACCTCCTTGCGATTCCTACCGAGATCGAAAAAGGAGAAGTTCCATGAAGTTTGCATCCACCCGGCTAATCGCCCGAGACATTCAGGCCGTCGTCGGTTTCTACGAGAAGTTGACCGGCCTAAAGGCGGAGTGGCTTGCACCTGTATTTGCGGAGATCGTAACGTCGGGCGCCACGCTTGCGATAGGCAGCGCTGAAACAGTTGCACTCTTCAAAGAAGGCACGGTTGAGCCAGCTGCCAACCGCACGGCCATCATTGAGTTTCAGGTGGACGATGTGGAAGCGCAGTTCTCGCGACTCAAAGATGAGCTGGAGGTGGTCCTTGAGCCGAAGATGATGCCCTGGGGTAACCTTGCGGCGCAGTTTCGGGACCCCGAGGGCACCATCGTCGGTTTGTACACACCGATAACCGAAGCAGCCAAGAAACGATTTGGTTTGCGTTAGTCGAAAAGTATGGCGTGGGATGTAGCGACTTCTTCGCAAGAAAAATGCCCGCTTCCGCTTCCGACTCAAAGAAGACTCGGCTGCCCGCTTAAGCAAGGGAGCATCCAGCGCCAGCGCCAGCTCTAGCTATGGCTCTGAACTCGTTCGCTCTAATCGTGAACCAGCGGCGCGATCTGCGTCTTCAGCACCCGGAACTGTGCATCGACCATGAGCGGATTGGGGTCGTGGCCGACCTTG